>ENA-OQNM01000019-OQNM01000019.1-human-gut-metagenome-genome-assembly--contig:-NODE-19-length-54237-cov-8.142746_pt1 | contig 54237 bp, 50 predicted proteins | sample MGYA00242632_ERZ504886 | MGnify/ENA primary metagenome ERZ504886 (study PRJEB26092, sample SAMD00036424) | human gut metagenome | host: Homo sapiens | study: EMG produced TPA metagenomics assembly of... | reverse complement strand
AAGCTCAGATTGATGATTTTTCAAGAAAACATAGCTATCAAGCACCATTCTTGCTCCCATTCCGCCAATTCTGAAATGATTCGAGTTATGAACAAGCATATAGATATAAAAGTCCTCATGGCTCATTTCATATGAATAGCTGTAGCCGTCACGCTTTGTTGAACGGTCAAGCTGATTAACAAGCAACGGATAGGATTCCTCGTTTTCATGGACAAGAGTTGCATGCATTTCAATGTTCATCATCGGCTTTTTTTCAAAATGATACTGGTTGTCATCTTCATTCAGAAAAGTGTATCCGAGTTTGGAAAATACTTTTTTGACCGAATCAGCCTGTTTCCTGTCAAAAAGGATATCTACATCGGACACGGAACGAAAGTCGGAACGAGGATATTCCTTTTTCATAAAATAGCCCTTTAAAGGAATATTCTTGATTTTGTTTTCATCAAAAGCCTTGAGAATTTTCTCGGTTTCATATGAGAGATTTCCGTCAATCAGCATTTCAACCGACAAATTCTGCTTGAATTTTTCATATACTTCGAGCGAAACATACTTTTTGTCAAGCGACAAAACCGCATTGGCAACAAGCGATTCAACACTGCAATAGTTTGCAAGCATTTTTATCGACTGCCATTTTATCCCCTCGTAAGGAATCGGAGGTGCTGTTCCGTTTACAGACGATGAAACAAGCTCAAGCAGATACTTAAATTCAATTTTTTCGTTATCGTTAAGATGTTTCCTCATTTTTTCCCTTTTTTCGTTTTAAGCTTTGAGAATGCATTTTTACTTCTTGACACAGTTGATGCAATAACCTTTCTTAGCGGTTTTGAATAGAACATAAATTCAAGGTATGCTCTGTACTTCATTGAGTCAACCGTGTAGGGCTTGCCCTTTCTGTAAAATGCTGTTACCACTCCGATTACATCATCATCGGTAATACCTTTTTCAACGACAAACTGATTGTCACCGCACATAGTATAACTGCCGTCACTTCCGAAATTGACGACACGGTGCAATACATACGAGCCGTCTTTACGCCTGTATAAAGGCAAGTCAAAAAGATGAAGTCTGCCCTTCGGTTTTGATAAAACAACCGTATCGTCACCGTCTCGGAGCATAGGGAGCATACTTGTTCCCTTCGGATTGAAAGTAACCGATCCTCCGGCCTCAAGCTTTTCGGCTATAATCTGCATTACATCATCAAGACCTACTTCTTTATTCAAGGACATCAGCCTCTCTTAGCTTTTGAATAAATGTATCAATATCGGCACTCGCCTTTTCTTCGCTCACTTCATACTCATCAAGCATTGCTTTGAGCAAATCAGCCTTTTCGCAATCGTTTTGGAGCTTTTCAAAAAGGAATGCACCCGTTTCATTGAGGTTGATAATTCCGTTAAAATCAAGCGTCAGCTTATTTACGGGAACTACAACATACGAATCTGCAACCTTTCGCAGAACAAAATCTTCTTTTATTTTCATAAAATCACCTGTTTTCCGCGTGAATTTTTCATCCATATATTATAATATACCTTTCGACAAAAAGCAAGAAAAAGGATTTGAGCATAAAATTACCGCAGACCTTTTGAGTCTGCGGTAAAAATTATCTATAATATTACACAGCTTACGGGATTAGTACATTCCGCCCATATCAGGTGCTGCGGGAGCTGCCGGAGCTGCAGGCTCTTTGATGTCTGTAACAAGTGATTCTGTTGTAAGAACCATTGCTGCAACAGAGCTTGCGTTCTGGAGAGCTGAACGAGTAACCTTTGTTGGGTCAACGATACCTGCCGAAACCATATCTGTGTATTCCTCTGTAAGAGCGTTGAAGCCATAGCCAACCTTGTTAGCCTTCTTAACATTATCGCAGATTACGCTGCCCTCAAGACCTGCGTTAGCAACAATCTGGCGGAGCGGTTCTTCAAGTGCTTTAAGAACAATCTTAGCACCTGTCTTGGCGTCACCCTCGAGAGTGTCAACAAACTCTGCAACAGCCGGAATAGCGTTCATGCAAGCGATACCGCCGCCTGCTACGATACCCTCTTCAACAGCAGCCTTTGTAGCGGCAAGAGCATCCTCAATACGGAGCTTCTTTTCTTTCATTTCAACTTCTGTTGCAGCACCAACCTTGATAACTGCTACGCCGCCTGCGAGCTTTGCAAGACGCTCCTGAAGTTTTTCACGGTCAAAGTCAGATGTTGTTGTTTCAATCTGCTGTCTGATCTGAGCAACTCTGCCCTTGATAGCTTCCTTGTCACCTGAGCCGTCAACGATGATTGTGTTTTCCTTTTCAATCTTAACCTGACGGGCAGTACCGAGCTGATCAACTGTTGTATCCTTGAGTTCAAGACCGAGGTCGGATGTGATTACCGTACCGCCTGTGAGTGTTGCGATATCCTGAAGCATTTCTTTTCTTCTGTCGCCAAAGCCCGGAGCCTTTACGGCAACACAAGTGAATGTACCTCTGAGTTTGTTAAGTACGAGAGTTGTAAGAGCCTCGCCTTCAACATCTTCAGCGATAATAAGGAGCTTCTTACCCATCTGAACAATCTGCTCAAGAAGTGGGAGAATTTCCTGTGTAGTAGAAATCTTCTTATCTGTGATAAGGATAAGCGGATTGTCGAGCTCTGCAACCATCTTATCTGTATCTGTTACCATATAAGGAGCGATGTAACCTCTGTCGAACATCATACCTTCAACAACCTCGCTGTATGTTTCGGCTGTCTTTGATTCCTCAACTGTGATAACACCGTCTGTTGTAACCTTTTCCATAGCCTCGGCAATAAGCTTGCCGATAAATTCATCCTGTGATGAAACCGTTGCAACTCTTGCGATATCGTCTGTACCGGATACCTGCTTGCTGTTCTTCTTTACAGCCTCAACTGCAACATTTACAGCGTCTGCAATACCCTTTTTAAGTACCATTGGGTTAGCGCCTGCAGTTACATTCTTCATACCCTCTCTGATGAGAGCCTGAGCAAGAAGTGTGGCAGTTGTTGTACCGTCGCCTGCGATATCGTTAGTCTTGATAGAAACTTCCTTTACAAGCTGAGCGCCCATATTTTCAAAAGGATCTTCAAGTTCAATTTCCTTTGCAATTGTTACACCGTCATTTGTGATGAGCGGAGCACCGAACTTCTTATCAAGAACAACATTTCTGCCCTTAGGTCCGAGTGTGATTTTAACGGTATCAGCGAGCTGGTCGATACCTTTCATTAAAGCTTTTCTTGCATCTTCGCCGTATGCGATTTGTTTAGCCATTGTAAATTACCTCCGTATATTTAGTTAATTATTCAAGCGTTGCGAGTATATCCGACTGGTTTACGATTGTGTATTCTTCGCCGTCAATCTTTACCTGTGTGCCTGCATATTTACTTGCGATAACCTTATCGCCTACGCTGACATACATCTTTACTTCCTTGCCGTCAACAACACCGCCGGGGCCAACAGCAACAACTGATGCGAACTGTGGCTTTTCCTGAGCAGCAGATGAAAGAATGATACCGCTCTTTGTTTTCTCTTCAGCCTCTTCAACTTTTAAAACGACTCTGTCGAGTAATGGTTTGATTGTCATAAATACAGCCTCCTGTAAAAATTTTAAATTACTTTTAATTAATTAGCACTCTTGTTCCCTGAGTGCTAATTATATTTTATACCATTTTCAAGAAAAGTCAAGAGAAATTTGACTATTTTTGACCTTTATTTTGTGACAGTTTTCTGAAATTTTTTCCAATCTCAATTTTATCGAGTATTTTAAGATAATCAGTAACTATAACTGTTCTATATCAATAAAAAAGACGGACTGCAAAAAGTCCGTCTTAAACATTGTTATTAATTTTATCAGTTTGATGATTGAGAACTTGTCTGTTTCTTACCCTTGCTGACAATAAGAACTACCGTTGAACCGTATTCGAGAGTATCACCCTCAACATGTTCTTTGTAGCGGATTACCCTTCCCTCAGCAACCTTGTCACTGTACTCATATTCCGCTGTTGCAAGAAGTCCCTGAGCGGCAATGTCGGATGCAACGGTATCAAGTTTTTCACCCTCAACCTTCGGCAGAGTCCTCATCTGTGATCCCTTGCTTACGCAAACACTCACTACTACGGAATCTTCCTGAGTAATTTTTGAACCTGCGGCAGGAGTCTGTGACATAATCTTACCTTCTGCATAATCATCGCTGTACTCATCGTTAAAAGTTCTGTAGATTGTGATACTGCTGTTGCTGTCAACACTCTTAACAGCCTCTTCATATGTCATTCCGATATAGTTAGGAACAGTAGCACCTGTCCACTCTGTGCTTTGAGTTGAGCTTACACTCGCATCAGTATTATTTGAGAACATTCCGGCAAGCGGATTCTGCATAAGCCAGAACACACCGGCAATACCGAGAACAAGAACCGTGATAGCAGCCGCAATAATAATAATTGAAGCGTGTGACATACCGTTTGAAGTCTTGCGTGTACGCTCTGACTTTGTGAGGTTCATGCTTGCTGTTCTTGAAATTTCGTCCTGAATTGCCTTTGCTGTATGAGCAACGGAAAGCTGTGAACGAAGCTCGTCAAAATCCGTAATACGGTTTTCACGCTCAACCTGCAAACCGTTAGCAAGAGCCGAAACAACATGCGGAGGAAGTCTCTTTACAGTTGTTGTACTCATAAGAAGTCGGCTGTCCTTACGGCGTTCTACCGCACTCTTTGGCATATGACCTGTGAGGGCATAGAAAAGGGTTGCACAGAATCCGTAGATATCCGTAATATCGTCAAGAGGAAAATTGTCGTCATACTGTTCGGGAGCCGCAGCGCCTGAAAAAAGCTGAGATTTGAGAGGCGTGCCTCTTTTACGCTCATTTTCCGACGCAAAGCCTGAAATTTTAATTTTACCCGATGCTGTGATATACATATTCTTAGGTGCGATAGCATAGTGACCGACACCTCTCTTGTGAAGAGCCTCAAGCGCAGAAATTACAGGCATAAAAAGCGGACGGGCAATATCCCATTCAAGATGACCGTTACTGCGTTCAACATACTCCTCAAAAGGAATAAGATCCTCGTTTTCCTCAACAACATAAACTGTGTTATTTTCTTCAAAAATGTTGTGAACATTCATAAGAGCGGAAAGCTCACGGAGTTCTGAAAGAATCCTGTAATAGTTAAGAAAATCGTCCTTGAGTTTATTATATACAAGGCGGTTTTCATAATTTATTCTGACCTCGGTAGTTCCTTCTTCACGAGAAAAAAGTCCGATAGGAAGAAATTCGCAGATGATTACAATGTCACCTGTCTGCTTGTCGTGGCTTATATAGCGTGTACTTTCGCCGTTGGTATCAATTCCCGCACCTACGATATAGCGGTTCTGAAGAATTGTTCCGTACGGTAAAAAAGGAGCTTGCTGTTTTTCAGTTGTATCAAATCCGCAGGACGGACAAATCTTGTTGTCACCTATTTCCTGCATGCATCCCATACACAATGACATATTATTACTCAACTCCAAATAAGTATCAATTTCAAATTTTGTCTGAAAAGAATTATACCATAAAAACATATTTCTTTTCAAGACTTAAAGGTGTTAATATAGTTACAATTTTGTTATTGCAAAGCCTTACAAAGCAAATTCTTTGCAAATATTGTTGTATAAAAAATGTGGTGGAGATAACGGGGCTCGAACCCGTGACCTTCTGACTGCCAGTCAGACACTCTCCCAGCTGAGCTATACCCCCATATAATGTTGACATTGCTTTTGACATATACAAGATACATTTGCAAACAATGTCAAGCTGTAATTTTAACAGTCTATCAAATTAATTATAAGTATTGCATTTCCGTCATATATGTCAATTGTTGTCATATCGGAAGTGAATACATTTGAAACACCCAGAGTAACGCTGCTCGAAACACAGTATTTTTCAAGAGGATACTTTGTTCCCGAATAGCTTACGCAGACACTCGGACATCCGAAAGGGAAAAGCGAAAATGTTTTGCCTTTAAAGTTTTTATATTCATAATGACCTACGGGAAGAAATTCTATTTGCTCTTTTTCAGAAAGGAGAACGCCCTTGCTTCCGTGTTCGTGAATATAAGAGAGAACTGCCACATTTGCAAAGCTGTGGTCAAAGCGACCGCCCAATGCACCGAGAATTGCTATTTCGTCAAACCTTTTTTCAAGTGCAAGGTCAACAGAGTGCATTGTGTCGGTATCATCCTTTTCGGGAATAAGTCGGACCGTTTCGCAGTTTGGAAACAGCACATCAGGCTCGGAATCAAAATCTCCTACAACAAGGTTCGGAGTAATGCCTGCCTGTTTTGCAAAATTGCAGCCTCTGTCGGCACATATCACATAGTCATCAGGTTTTATAACCTCGGACAAAAAATCCGAATTTGTGTCAGGCGAGCCTGCAATAATCACACAACGCATAATTACTCCTTTATCTGCCATGATTTAATGTCCTTGACCTCGTTATACATCTGAACATAACTGCGGTGACGGGTTTCTTCAATTTCACCGTCAGAGAGCGCCTCAAGAATCCTGCAGCCTTTTTCACAGGTATGCGAACATGAAGTAAACATGCACTCCCCTAAATATTTTTCAAATTCAGGAAAGCAATATTGCAGCCGGCTTTTGTCAATCATTTCGTAACGCTGAAGATCGACGGTTGAAAATCCGGGTGTGTCTGCAACAAAACAACCGTCAAGTTCAAACAGTTCAACAACTCTTGTTGTATGTCTTCCTCTGCCGAGTTTTTTACTTGTCTGCCCTGTTTCAAGAGAAAGCGAAGGAAAAAGCTTATTGAGCAATGTGGACTTGCCGACGCCGCTGTTACCGATAAAGGCTGAAACCTTGCCGGACAGATAGCTTTTGAGGTCTTCGGTTTGTGAAGAATCATCTTCCGAACAGAGAAAAACCTCAAAACCTGCGTGTCTGTAGATATCGGCAATCTTATCTCCGTTTTCCAGATCATTTTTTGTAACGGCAATTACGGGTTCCATATTATTGTTTACCGCCGCCGCAGTCATTTTGTCAATAATCGTAAAATTAGGCAACGGTTCAACAGTTGAACACACGAGAAGAAGAATATCAAGATTTGCAAGAGCAGGTCTGCGGAGCTTGTTTTTGCGTGGAAGAATTTCTTCTATCGCACAAAAGCCGTCATTCGGAACAGATATATTTACCCTGTCCCCCGCTACGGGAGAGTTTCCGCTTTTGCGAAAGCTCCCCCTTGCCTTACATTCGTAATCCTCGCCATCGGCACGGACATAGTAAAATCCGCCGATTGATTTCATTAAAATTCCGCTTTTAGTATCCATACTTCACCGATTAAAGTTCAGGATCATCCGTAACCGGCTGAACGGTCGTGTCAGGCGCTACATACGGATCTGTGTAATACTGTGTCAGCGGTTCGGTTTCGGGAGGAGCGGTTGTCGCACGGACATAATCATGTGACGCCGTAGTGGTTACCGCTGCCGATGCAAAGTCAACCGAATACTCTCTGTAAGCCTGACCGTCAAGCTGAATTACTACAGTTGAAGTGCCTGAGCCCTTGAGCTCAAGAGTATAGGTCTTGTTATATTTCGGAACAAGTGTCTTTGAATTACGGGAATCAACCGCACCGTCAACAATTACAGTCATATCGACTGAATCTTCAACATCCGACGGAAGGTCAACGAAGATATTAACCGTGTTTTCGTCACCGAGTCCCGAGCTTACAGTCAGGGTTACAACAGAGCCTGCATCAACCTTGCCGTACTGGAGAGGCGACATACCGAGGACTGTATCCTTCGGTTCTTTGCTTTCATCATCCTGAACTGTTTCAACGGTAAGTCCGAGATCAACAAGAGTCTGCTTTGCTTCGGAAAGCATAAGTCCGTCAACCGACGGGAGTGTAACCTGTTTGGTTCTCTCACCGCTTGCAATATATACATATACCGTTGAACCGATTGTAGTTTTTACACCTGCTTTTGGGAAGCACTCAATTGTGTAGCCCTTTGGTGTTTTAGTGTTTTCTACATAGACAATTTCAGGAATAAGATTCTTTTCCTTGAGAGCCTGAGAAGCCTCTTTTTCGCTGTAATTGGTTACATAAGGAACAGAAACTTCTGTGTCCGTTCCGTTTACGGTTACCGTGATTGTTGAGCCTGACTTAACCTTCATTGAACCGCCCTTAGGCTCTTGATCAAGAATTACGCCCATTTCCTTTGACTCATCATATTCACTCTTAACCTCAAACTTAAAATCATTCGGGTTATTTTCTTTTATTGAAACAAAGGATTTGCCGACATAATCGGGAACTTCAACATCCTTAGCCTGTGAGGTTGAGCAGCCTCTGAACATTGCAAGTGCAAAGAAAATTGCACATACTGCAACAGCCGCAATTACAATACCCTTGACTGCATAGTAGGAAGGCTTATGTTCCTTTACAAAATCCTCATCGGCAAACTGTTCTTCTTTAACAACAACATCGTCCTGCGGCATATCAACTACTTTGGTTGCCTCGTTGTCAATTTTATTTCTTACCCTGCCGTCACGCAGAGAGTGAACAAACTTTGTGGGCTGATTATCAACAAAAGACTTGTTGCCGTAATCAAAAACGATTGACGGATTAAGTCTGAATCTTTCGATATCAGAAAGCATTTCTGCGGCAGAAGTGTATCTGTCGGACGGAAGCTTTTCCATTGCCTTCATAGTAATCTGCTCAAGACCTATCGGGATTCCCGGATTGATTTCACGAGGATGCTTCGGTGTTGACTGCAACTGCATAAGCGCAATTGTAACGGCACTGTCACCGTCAAACGGAAGCTTTCCCGTAAGCATTTCATAGAGCATTACACCGACAGAATAAATGTCCGTTTTTCCGTCAGTTGCGTCACCTCTTGCCTGTTCAGGGGCAATGTAGTGAACAGAGCCGATCGCCTGTTCTGTCATTGTGCGTGTTGATTTATCGGAAAATCTTGCAATACCGAAATCGGTAACTTTGATTGTACCGTCCTGCAACAGCATAATATTTTGCGGCTTTATATCACGGTGTACAATTCCGCACTCGTGAGCGTGCTGTAAAGCCTTTAGAATCTGTGCGGTCAGGTGGATTGCGTCTTTCCACTCAATAATGCCCTGCTGATCAATATATTCTTTAAGGGTAATGCCGTCAATATATTCCATTACAATATACTGAATCATATCGCCAAAGCTTACATCATACACCTTTACAATATTCGGATGTGAAAGCATTGCGATGGCTTTTGATTCATTTTTGAAACGGCGGATAAACTCCTCGTTGTTGAGATACTCGTCTTTAAGAATTTTTACGGCAACTTCACGGTCATCGACTGTGTCGGTACAACGGTAAACATTTGCCATACCGCCGACACCGATAAGCTCGTGGATTTCATATCTTCCGTCAAGTCTTTTGCCCAAATATTTATCCAAAACGGTCAACTCCTATCCTTAGTAAATTACGGTAGCTGTGATATTATCAGAACCTCCGCCGTCTTTCGCCTTGTCAACAAGCTTTGTGATAAGACCTTCGCCACGGTTTTCATGGCAGATTTTGACCATATCTCCTGTTGTGACGCAATTTGAAAGTCCGTCGGTACAGATGAGAAGAACATCACCGTAAATAAAGTTGGCTTCAATATAGTCAAGGCGAACGGACGGTTTTATGCCGAGCGCCCTTGTTATAAAGTTCTTGTTCGGATGATTTTGCGCCTGCTCATATGTAAGCTCGCCTCTTCGAACCATTTCCTGAACAACGGAATGATCCTCTGTAAGCTGTTTGATTTTACCGCCTCTGATAGCGTATGTGCGACTGTCACCGACATGAACAACATGAACGGTTGTATCTTTTACAAAGACAAATTCACATGTAGTTCCCATACCTGTGAGCTCGGGATCTTTCATGGACATTTCAAATACTTTCATATTGGCATTGACAACAATTTCTGCCATAAGCTCGCCAATCTGCTCCTTGGTCATATCATCTTTGTACAAATCGGTAATTTTGGTGCTGATATAATCAACTGCCGTTGCGCTGGCAATATTACCGCCGTTTGCACCGCCCATTCCGTCACACACAACTGCCCAGACACAGCTGGGAGAAATAACTCCGAAGCGACAGTCATCCTGATTCTGATTACGAACAAGTCCGATATCACTTTTGCTGAATACTTCCAAGTTATTTACCTCCTTCTTCAATATGCTTTCTTTTGAGCTGACCGCACGATGCGTTTATGTCACTTCCGAGTGTTCTGCGCACGGTTGCTCCGATATTTTTAGCAGCAAGAATATTTATGAATGCCTGCTGTCTTTTAATATTGCTTTTTAAGTAGCCTGTTCCCTCAACAGTATTGACGGGGATCAGATTAACATGGCTTTGTGTACCCTCAAGTCGTTTTGCAAGCTCTCTTGCGTTTTCATCGCTGTCATTAACTCCGCTTATCATAGAGTATTCAAATGTAACTCTGCGACCTGTTGTTTTGAAATAATCTGAACAAGCCTTTAATAATTCTTCAATAGAATATTTTCTTGCAATGGGCATTGTTCGCTGTCTTATCTCATCGTTCGGTGCGTGTAATGAAACGGAAAGCGTTATTCCGAGATGAAGTTTTGCAAGCTCATAAATTTTCGGAACTATACCGCAGGTTGAGAGGGTAATATGTCGCATTCCAATGTTAAGACCGTTGTCGGACGAAACAAGTCGGAGAAATTTTACAACATTATCAAAATTATCAAGCGGTTCACCCATCCCCATAAGAACAATGTTAGAAATTCTTATGTTAAGGTCACGCTGTGCGGCCTCAATCTGTCCAAGCATTTCCGACGGTGCAAGACTCCGTGAAAAACCGCTTTTGCCTGTTGCACAAAATGTACAACCCATTTTACAACCAACCTGTGTTGAGATACAGATTGAATATCCGTGCTTGTAACTCATTACAACAGACTCTACACATTCGCCGTCATTAAACGAAAAAAGGTACTTGACTGTTTTATCATACCTTGAAACAAGTTTTTTTTCAATATTTGCAACAGAAATGTAACTACTTGATTTCAAAAAAGCCTTTAAATCGGCAGGAATGTTACGCATATTGTCAAAATCGGTCACATTTTTGTACAACCAATCATAAATCTGCTTTGCTCTGAACTTTGGAAAACCGTTTTCTGTGACAAATTCAGTCAGCTCATCAAGCGTCATTGACTTGATATCCGTTAAATTATTCAATTTGACGCCTTCTTTCCGAATAAGCTGATGTAAAATCCGTCTGTTCCGCAGGTGTGCGGCATAAGTGTTATTTCGTATGGTTCTTCATCAAATGCACGGGTAATTCCGTTTGGAAGTTTTAACGGTATTCCGTAAAAATCGGGATGTTCCTCAAGAAAACGCCTTGTGTTTTTATTGTTTTCATCAGGATTCAATGTACAGGTAGAATAGACAAGCTTACCGCCTACTGCAAGATTATCCGCACTTGCACAGAGAATCCTGTACTGCAAATCCGGCAAATCGTTGGAAATAAGGTCGTCCTTGTATCTGATTTCGGGCTTTCTTGACATGATTCCAAGACCGCTGCACGGAACATCGCAGAGGATTCTGTCCGCCACAGGAAGTGCCGTATCATTGGTTGACGCATCACGCAGAAGCGTTGAAATACAAGTGATGCCAAGCCTTTTAGCACCTGCCGAAATCAGTTTCAGCTTATGGTCGAACATATCACAGGAAAAAATTCTGCCACGGTTGTTCATATACTGAGCCGCCGAAAACGATTTTCCGCCCGGTGCGGAACATACATCAAGCATAATATTGCGAGGCTTTGCGTCAAGAAAATTCACACAAAGCTGGCTTGACGCATCCTGAATATGAAAAAGTCCGGACTTGTACGCTCTGAGTCTTTCAACCGAGCCTGTATTTTCAAGATAGAGTGCGTTGTCTATAAACGGGATTTTTTCCGCAACAACGCCCTCATCGGATAATTTCTTAATTAATGTGTCTGCATCTGTTCTGAGGGTATTAACACGACAACAGATTTTGGCTCTGCCGTTAAGAGATGCCAAAAGCTGTTCGGTATTATTTTCTCCGTAAGAATTAACCCACAATTTTACAATGTTTTCGGGAACAGAATATTTTACCGAAAGATATCGAGCCCTGTCCTTTTCATCGGGTAATGTATATTTATCCTCTGCTCTTGTGATATTGCGAAGAATTCCGTTTATGAAACCCGATGATTTCTGAAGTTTGTGCTTTTTGGCAAGATTAACGCTTTCGTTGACTGCCGCACTGTCGGGAACTTTGTCCATAAACAAAAGCTGGAGTATACCAAGGCGAAGAATATTTTTCGTTTTTGTTTCAATTTTCCTTAACGGAATTTTAGAATAAGACCTGATAATATAATCAAGCGTGATTCTTCTTTCCAGAACACCGTAAACGAGTGCTGACACAAAAGAGCTGTCAACACCCGAAAGGCGGTTTTCCTTTATGGCATTATTCAAAGCAATATTTGAATATGCTCCCTCATTTTCAATTTTAAGCAGCACATTCAGTGCAATATTGCGTGTGTTTGCCATTTTAATCTCCAAAATAAATTATCTTCTGCGATTGTTCGCAATTATAATTAATCTTAAAAGCTGCATAATTGCAGTAAGAGCCGCTGCAACATATGTCATTGCGGCTGCCTGAAGCACTCTCTTTGCGCCTGTGTATTCTTCACCGTAAAGAAGATCGCCGTTTCTGATTGTTTCAAGCGCTCTTTTTGATGCATTAAACTCTACGGGAAGTGTTGCAATTGTAAAGAGTACAGAAAGCGCAAACAGGATTATACCTATATAAAGAAATACAAAACCTACTCTCTGTGTAAAACAAAAACCGACTATAATAAAAATCCAACTGAGGCTTGAACCGAGTCTTGCAACAGGAAGAATAAACGAACGGATTCTGTTAGGCAGATAATTTTCTGCGTGCTGAACTGCATGACCTGCCTCATGACAGGCAACACCTACAGCCGCAACGGAGGTGCTGTTAAAAACCGTGTCGGAAAGTCTGATTACATTTGTTCTCGGGTCAAAATGGTCTGTCATACTGCCTGCAACATGTTCAATTCTGACACCTGTTACACCGTGCTGACGAAGAACATATTCAGCCGCCTGAGCGCCTGTCATATTTCTTGAATTTCTTATCTGTGAATATTTTGAAAAAGTTGTTTTAACTTTGACCTGACAAATCAATGTTATTATGATACAAGGAACAATAAACACAAGATAGGTCATATCAAATCCGTAAAAGAAGCCCATAAATCAAACACCTTTCTGTCTGCATATTGCAGACGGGAATTTTTAACCGATTACATCGCCGACAGAAAGCCTGTGGCCGGCAAGGAATGCCTCGGCGGTCATTTTCTTTTTGCCCTCAGGCTGAATTTCACAAAGCTCAACCGACTTTTCACCGCAGGCAACAATCAGCGGTTTTGTGCTGATTACAGTTCCCGCTTTTCCGCTCTTTTCGCAGAGCAAAGAAGAATGAACCTTTATCTTTTTACCGTTAATTTCGGTTGTGGCAATCGGCCACGGATTAAGTCCTCTGATTTTATTATGCACCTCAAAGGCCGGTTTTGTAAAATCAATCGGACAAAGTGATTTGTCAATTTTTGAAGTGTGAGTTGCAAGGCTTTCGTCCTGCTTAATCGGAGTGATTTCGCCCTTTTCAAGAGCAGAAAGTGTGTCAAGAATAAGCTCTCCGCCCATAAGAGAAAGACGGTCAAAAAGCTCTCCCGAGGTTTCGTTCACACCGATTTCCGTTTTGACAACTTTCAGAATGTCACCTGTGTCAAGTCCGACATCCATTTGCATAGCTGTTACGCCGGTTTCCCTGTCACCGTTTAATACGCTCTGCTGAATAGGAGATGCGCCTCTGTATTTAGGCAAAAGCGAGCCGTGAAGATTGATGCAGCCGTACTTTGCGGAGTCAAGAACCGACTTGGGAAGAATTTTTCCGTAAGCCGCAACAACAATGACATCGGGATTATATTTATTGATAATTTCAAGAGGTTTGCCGTCCTTAAAGGTTTCGGGCTGATACACGGGAATGTTCAGCTTTTCTGCGCACACCTTGACATCGGGAGGAGTCATTATCATCTTTCTTCCCCTAGGCTTGTCGGGTTGTGTAAAAACGGCACAAACCTCATGTTCCGAATTTGCAAGAGCCTTGAGTGCAGGTACGGCAAAATCCGGAGTACCCATATAAATTATTTTCATATCTTCACCTGTTTATCAGCTATTCATTTCTTCAATTTCGGCAGGAGTCAACATTCTTGTTGCAACCTGAGTAAAGAGAATTCCCTCAAGATGGTCGAGTTCGTGACAAAAAGCCTTTGCAAGCAAATCCTTGCCATCAATAACGAATTCGTCACCGTGTCTGTCCTGAGCCTTAACCTTTACATAATCAGGTCTTACTGTGTAACCCCACTTGCCGGGGATTGAAAGACAACCCTCAAGAGTTTCCTGCTTGCCGCTGTAAGCGATGATTTTCGGGTTTACAAGCTCAATCGGACCTTCGCCGACATCAATAACCACAACTCTTCTTAAAATTCCGACCTGAGGAGCGGCAAGTCCCACTCCCTCAGCCTTATGCAAAGTTTCAATCATATCGTCAATAAGATCTGCAAGGCGGTCATCAAACTTTACGACAGGTCTGCATTTTTTTGTGAGAACGCTGTCGCCCTCTTTTACAATTTGTCTTAAAGCCATAAATTATATCCTTTCGCTAACAGGTCAGAGCGTTCATATCCGCATATGTACTGACCTTTCCAAATTCCTTATTCTTTCCGAATTCTATCATAACCGCTGAGAGCAGTCCTCTGAAATCACGGTTATTTTTACATTTTATTATAAGTTTATATCTGAATTTATTGCTCACTTTCACAACATTTGCAGGTGACGGACCGAGTATTCTCAAAGGCATGGCAGGGTATTCGCTTCTTGCGTGACTGACAAAGCACTGCAAAAAGCTGTTAGCCGCTTTCATTGTAAGCTGCTGTTTTTCACCCGAAAAGCCGATAAGACAGATATCCGCAAAAGGCGGATAAAGCATTGCTTTTCTGACCTGAATTTCCGTGCTGTAAAAGGCAAGATAATCCTGCCTTGCCGCCATAGAGATTATTAGGTTGTCGGGAGTGTAGGACTGAATAACAGCCACACCCTTTGACGCACCTCTGCCGCTTCTGCCGACTACCTGAGTTAAAAGAGAAAATGTTCTTTCGTAGCTTCTGTAATCATCGGCATACAGCATATAGTCAGTGTTGAGAACTCCCACAAGCGTCACATTGGGAAAATTGAGTCCCTTTGCAACCATTTGTGTTCCCACAAGAATATCGTACTTACCGTCTGCAAATGCCGTTATCATCTTTTCATAGGATGATTTTGAAGATGTTGCGTCGGTATCCATACGCAATATTCTTGCATCGGGAAAAAGCTCTGAAATTTCACTTTCAGCCTTTTGAGTGCCGGTTCCGCCAAATCTTAAAGATTTGCTGTGACAAGACGGACATTCTTCCGTGTAAGGCACGGAATATCCGCAGTAGTGACACATCATTCTGCGGTTGGCGCTGTGATATGTGAGCGATATTGAACAGTTGGGACACACAACAGGTTCACCGCACATTCGGCAGGTTACAAAGGTGTTGTATCCCCGTCTGTTTAAAAGCAGAATTGACTGCTTGTTATTTTCAAGATTATAGCGCAGATTTTCAAGCAAGGTTTCGGAAAATCCCGTTACATTGCCGTTTTGCTGTTCAACATTCATGTCTGCGACAACAACCTTCGGCAAAACCGCATCGCCGTATCTCTCAGTGAGCGTGTTAAGCGAATATCTTCCGTTTTTTGCGTAGTAGTATGATTCAACCGACGGAGTTGCCGAACTTAAAACAAGCAAGGCATTATCGTAGCTGCATCTGAATTTTGCGATTTCTCTTGCATGATATCTGGGGGAGCTTTCAGACTTATAGCTGTACTCCTGTTCCTCGTCCATTATGATAAGACCGACTTTTTCAAACGGAGCAAACACGGCACTTCGTGTTCCTATAACGATTTTTGCAAGACCTTTTTTTACACGCTTGTATTCATCAAGCCTTTCACCGAGTGAAAGTGCGCTGTGAAATACGGCAATCTGCTCGCCGAAACGCTTTGAAAAGGTTGAAACAAACTGCGGTGTAAGCGAAATTTCAGGCACCATAACGATGATTCCCTTGTTATCGTTTATTACACGCTCAATCAGTTTCATAAAAACGCTTGTTTTTCCCGAACCTGTAACACCGAACAAAAGGCTTGTATGCGGTTTTGAATCGGCATATTCGGCATAGAGGTTATCGCAGGCTGTCTGCTGTTGTTCTGACAACGCAACAGGGGCAAGACTTTCGTCCTTTGTTCTGTCCTCAATACGGAACACTTCTTCGTCATAGTAGTAGATAAGACCTTTTTTATAAAGTGCGTCCGTAACGCCTGTTGTGACACCCGTGAAGTAACAAACCTCTTTAACGGAAGTTCCGCCTGTCATTTTGATAAGGTCGAGAACGGCTTTCTGCTTTTCGGTAAGCTTGATATTGTCGCTGTCGGCAAGTTCGGTCGGAGCAGCCATTTTCATAACCGCATCCGAAACCTTTCTGAAAGCCTCATCTGATTTGTAAAGATAGCCCGACTTTACCATATCTTCAAGAATAACCGTGTTATCTAATCCGAAATCGTCAAGAATTTTATCGGACTTTACGGCTTTTCTTTTTGAATGAAGGTAAGCAAAAATTCTTTGCTGTTCCTCGGAAAGCTCTTCTTCATTTACACCCTCACGAACACCGTAAAGCGTTGTGATTTTGTAATTTATACCCGCAGGGAGCATTGTTTTTACCGTCATCATAATAGGTGCAGAAATAATGCTCTTTCATAAACTCGGCAAGCTTCAACAGTTCTTTTGACAGGACAGGTTCGTCATCAAGAACGGAACAAATGCTTTTGAGCTTTTCAACCGGAATGTCATCACTCACGGGAGAAAGCTCAAAAATTATACCCTGTTTCTTTCTGTTGCCTCTGCCGAACGGAATGAGAACCCTTTTGCCGACCTGAACCAAATCGGTAAAGGCAGACGGTACAAGGTAGTCAAATAATTTGTCGAAAACATATGTTGTGTTTTCAACGGCAACTTTGACTGTTAAATCAGAGCTCATCTTCGTCAGGCTCAAGAATGTTGATTTCATGACCTTCGATTTCCTTGATTGCGATAAGAACAGGCTTATCCTCTGTTACAATCTGTTCCTCTTCAAAAGTCTGAGTAATTTCTCTTGCTCTTTTTGCAACGCCTACAACAAGTGCGTACTTACTCTGCTTACCCTGTAATAATGAATCCACATCAACTTTATGCATAATAATTCTCCTCTTAAAATATTTTATGTTAATTTTCTTTGTATATTATTTAATGAGATTTTCATCCTCTTTATGAAGAATATCGAGAACCTCATTTATTGCTGTTTCAAGGTCGCCGTTTACCACATTGTACTTATATCTGTCCTTGTAGCTGATTTCCTCGGCAGCCTGTGCAAGCCTTTTTCGAATAGTTTCTTCATTCTCTGTACCTCTTCTGCGAAGCCGTCTTTCAAGAGACTCCATTGAAGGCGGAAGAATGAATATACTGAGAATGTCGGGATATTTGTCAAGAATCTGAAGTCCGCCCTTGACCTCAATCTCAAGCAGAACATCATAACCCTGATTGAGCATATCTTCAACCTGCTTTTTAGGTGTGCCGTAGAGATTACCGCAAAACTCTGCGTGTTCAAGATAGCCGTCTTTTTTCAGAACATCGTTGAACTGTTCTCTTGTCAAAAAGTTATAATGAACCCCGTCAATCTCTCCCTCTCTCGGTTCTCTTGTTGTGTTTGAAACCGAAAGACGGATATTTTTGTCACGGTCAAGAAGTTCCTTAATTATTGTACCCTTGCCTACACCCGATGAACCGGTAAACAAAATAAGATTTCCTTTTCTGTTAATGCTCATCCTTGTTTTCCTCACTTTCGTCCGTTCTGTTCTGAATTGCCTCACATGAAATTGCCGAGAGAATAACATGATTATTCTCGGCAACAATCACCGATTTACATTTTCGTCCGCAGGTTGCATCAATAAGCAGATTGTTCTGTTTTGCATCCTGAACAATTCGCTTTACGGGAGCAGAGTCCGGAGCAACTACTGCAACAATCTTGTCGGAGCTGACAAGATTACCAAAACCGATATTAATAAGCTTCATCTGTTCACCTTATTCGATATTCTGAACCTGTTCACGGATTTTTTCAATCTCACTCTTGATGTCAACAACCTTATGTGCAAGAATTGCATCCTGAACCTTTGAACCGATTGTATTTGACTCACGGTTCATTTCCTGAATGATAAAGTCAATTTTTCTGCCGACAGGTTCGTCATATTCAAGGAACTTTGAAAGCTGGTCAAAATGGCTGCGAAGTCTTACGGTTTCCTCCGCAACGGCTACCTTATCCGCAAACACGGCAACCTCTGTGAGAACCCTCTGCTCGTCAACCTTGACATCATTTTCAGCAAGCGTCTGCTTGATGCGTTCCATAAGTCTTTGTTCATACTCGGCAACAGTCTGCGGAGAACGCTCCTCAATTTCACCTACAACAGAAAGAATTGTGTTGGCTCTTGAAAGAATGTCCTCTTTCATCTTCTCGCCCTCAGTTTCACGCATTGCAACAAAAGCGTCAACTGCAATCTTTGCGGCTGAAAGAACATCGGCAGTAATTTGATCCTCGTCCTCAGGCGCTTTGTGAACCGTGAAAACATCGGGAAAGCGTGAAAGTGAAACTGTTGAAACATCATTCGGGATATCGTACTTTTCGCTGATTTCCTTAAAAGCGTTGATATATCCCGAAACAAGCTGATGATTAACAGTTACATCACAGGGTTCTTCATCGGACGCACCGATTGATACGAACATATCAATCTTGCCTCGTGAAACCCTTGAATTTACATAGTTTTTAAGTTTGTCGTCAAGAAATCCGTAACTTCTTGGGGTTCTGCAGGAAAATTCAAAATAGCGGTGATTCACGCTTTTGATTTCAACGGTAATCTCCCGACCGTTGATAACGGTTTCACATCTTCCAAAACCCGTCATAGATCTGATCATTTCAAAAACTCCCTTCGTAAAATTATATTTTCGGCATTTAAGCTTTATTTTTTATATTTACATCAAGTTTATCGGCATTTATTTTCTATAACATAGATTATAGCACCACAGGCGATATTTGACAATGGAGTTATTACAAAACTGTAATAACTTTTTTTGTTTACATCACAAAGGTGTGTGTGATATACTTAATAAGATAATTATACTTTATTGACAAAGGAATGATATTAATGTCAGGACATAACAAATGGAGTACAATCAAGCAGAAAAAAGGTAAGAACGATGCCGCAAGAGCTAAAGTATTTACAAAAATCGGCAGAGAACTTATTGTTGCAATCAAGGAAGGCGGAAGTGCCGATCCTTCCGTTAACTCAAAACTCAAGGATTGTATTGCAAAAGCAAAGGCTGCAAATGTACCTAACGACAACATTGAAAGAATCATCAAGAAAGCGTCAAGCGATGCAGATTCAACAAACTACGAGGCTGTTACATATGAGGGCTACGGTCCAAACGGCGTTGCCGTAATTGTTGAGGCACTTACAGACAACAGAAACAGAACAGCAGGCGAAGTAAGACATTACTTTGATAAATTCGGCGGCAATATGGGTACACAGGGCTGTGTAAGCTTTATGTTCTCAAAGAAGGGCGTTCTCGTTATTGAGCGCGAGGACCTTGAAAAGGATGAGGATACCGTGATGAGCGATGCTCTTGAGTGCGGTGCATCAGACTTTGAGGCTGACGATGATGTATTTACAATTTACACAGAAACAGATGATTTCGGCGCTGTAAGAGATGAGCTTGAAAAGCTCGGCTACACATTCGTTTCTGCTGAAATTGAAATGGTTCCAAGCACATATACAAAGCTTGAGGACGAAGAAACTGCAACTAAGATGCAGAAAATGCTTGATATGTTCGAGGATAACGATGATATCCAGAATGTATGGCACAACTGGGAAATGGACTGATAAAGTTTATTTTTGAAAAAAATTAAACCGCTCCGATTGGGGCGGTTTTTGTTTTGTCAATTTTTTTGTCTTGAAATTAAGACAAGGTCACGGTTATCTGCTTCGCCGTCAAGGTTAAAATCGGCGGCTTTGAGATATGCACCGTCTAATTCTACATTATCACAGAGGTGTTTTTGCAAAAGCGTGACATCCTTTGAATTTACATTGCCCTCGCCCGTCACATCTCCGCAAACTGCAATGACATAAGTCTTTGAATCTATAACGGCAGTAAAGCCTGTTTTCAGCTTTCCGCTCTTTGCAATCGTACCGTCCGCCTTATATACATTTTCGGCAGAAGTTTTGTTTTTGAAATCGGCAACGGTTTCTCCGCTGTAAATCCCGTAAACTATCCCGTCAGAAAACAGATATTCGGAATTATTCGGTTGAATATCTGTTTTAGAAGAATTGTGATTGTCGTTACTGCCGTCATTGCCACTTGTTTTCTTTTCCTCAAAATCACCCGAGCCAAATACCTGAACCGTTCCGTTATCAAGCAAAACAGCACATTGCTTTTTGTAAGATACAACGGCCGTTGCTCTGTCGGGAATTGACACGCTTTTTGTTTTTTCGGATGTTTTCAGATTAAGTCGATAATTCACGGCAGAATATACTTTTCCGTCAGATACCGAAACATTTTCTGCTGTGGCATTTGAAACATAATCCCTTGAATTATCTGACAGCGAAACAATAAATCCGTCTTCGTTTATAACTCTGTTTATTCCTGCGTTATAAATATTTTTAAGTTCACCTGTATCGGCAACATAGGTTGATGACGATTGCGAGAGCTTGTAAATTGAACCGTCACAAAGTCTTGCGTATGACTTTCCGTTATTATTAAAAACCTCGTTTACATTGTCTGAAAAAGTTATTTTCGACTTTTTATCAGATGAAAAATCCCTACACGCAACATAAGATTTCAGGCTGTCGGTCTTGATATAGTAAATGCGATTATCTGTTACCGAAAAGGAACTGGTCATAAAATTTTCGTCAACAAAAGTGTTCTGTGAAACATTTCCGTTATCAAGATTAAGAGAATACACTGAATATTTGTTAGTGAAAGCATCGTCAAAAACAAGTGCATAAGTGTAGTTTCCGCTCTGTGACACACTCCTTATCCGACCGCCGACAGAAAAACTGTATGCAGAAAAATCGGGCACAAGCCTTGCTGAAAACACTGTATTTCCCGAAAATGCGCACACAAATCCGCCCTTGCCGTTGCTGTCACTTTTTACAGACGAACAAGCGGCAAGGTCAGTCAGATTGTATTCATCATACGCACGGCTTCTGCACACACCGAGAAGTGTGATAAGCATAACAGCCACAGCAAGGGAAATCAGTCGTTTCATAGCCTGTACCCGATTAAATTAATTTAAAACAAAAGGGCATCCTTTCGGATGCCCACAAAAGTTCTGATTATTCAGCAGCTTCTTCAGACTTAGCAGGTGCCTGCTCGTCTTCAGGAAGAAGTGCACGCATTGAAAGGCTTACACGCTTCTTGTCGAAGTCGATTGCAGTAATCTTAGCTTCAACAACATCGCCAACCTTAAGTACATCAGCGGGCTTTTCAATTCTCTTGTTTGCAATCTGAGAAATATGGATAAGACCGTCAATGCCGGGGATGATGTTTGCAAATGCACCGAATGTTGTAAGACCGACGATTGTAGCCTTAACAACTGTTCCCTCGGGATAGTTTTTCTTGAGGATTTCCCACGGATTGTCTTCAGCATTCTTGAAGCCGAGAGAAATCTTCTTTGTTTCCTCATTGATATCCTTTATGTAAACATCAACTGTATCGCCTACATTAACAACCTCGCTCGGATGCTTAATGTGTGTCCATGAAAGCTCTGAAATGTGAATCATGCCGAACACGCCGCCGAGGTCAACAAATGCGCCGTAGCTTGTAAGTGACTTAACAACGCCCTTGTAACGCTTGCCAACTTCGCAGGTTTTCCAGAATTCTTCACGCTGAGCAGCTCTCTGCTCCTTGAGTACGCTGCGGATTGAACCGATAGCTCTTCTGCGTCTGCCGTTCTGTGAAACTTCGATAAGTCTGAAATCAACCTCCTGACCTACGAGGTCTTCAAGGCTCTCTTCACGAGTTGCTGTTGCCTGTGATGCAGGGATAAAGATTCTTGAGCCGTTGTAAAGAACGATTACGCCGCCCTTAACTGCCTCAGTAACCTTGCCGGAGAGAACCTCCTGTGACTCTGCCTTTTCTTTGAGCTCTTCCCAACCCTTCTGTGCATCTACTCTGCGCTTTGAAAGCATGATAGTGCCTTCCTGATCATTGGTCTTCATAATAAGAAGCTCAATAACATCGCCTACTTTAACTACATCTTCGGGTCTTGCGTTAGGATCGTTTGAAAGCTCTGAAGCAGGAATAAAGCCTGTCTGCTTTCTGCCGACATCTACCTGAACTTCGTTGGGAGCTATGCTCAGAACTGTGCCCATTACCCTCTCGTTTGTATTAAAGTTTTTGAGGGACTCCTCAAGCATCTCCTCAAAAGATGGTTCCAAATTTGTTTCACCGGATTTTACTTCACTCATTGTATCCAGTACCTCCTTTATTATCCTTGCAGGCGTTGAAGCACCCGCAGTTACGCCGATTGATTCGGCAACCGAAACCTTGTTTAAATCAAGCTCGGCAGCGGTTTCAATGAGAACCGTGTTCTCACACTGTCTTTTGCATATATCAAAAAGCTTTCCCGTATTAGAGCTGTGCCTGTCGCCGATTACAACCATAAAGTCGGATTCGGCGGCAATCTGAGAAGCTTCGGTTTGCCTAACTTGCGTAGCATTACATATTGTATCAAATATTTTTGCATTTGTACATAGCTTTTTTATCTTTTTTACACATTTTTTCCATTCTTGTGTGTCAAATGTTGTCTGTGCGACAATTTGCACCTGTTTATTATTCTCTTTTAGAATATTTGGCAATAAATCATCAAGCTCTGCCTCGTTATTAAATGTGTAACAATCACTTGCACAATGACCTATTATACCGCAAACCTCGGGATGATTTTTATTTCCTGCAATTAAAACAACATCATTTTCAGGGTTTGTGTTTGATACAATCTTGTGAATTTTTTTAACAAAAGGACACGTTGCATCCTCAAAGTTAATTCCTCTTTTTACAAGAGAATCAATAACGCTTTTTTCAACTCCGTGTGAACGGATTACAAGCGTTGTATCGTCAGTAAGCTCGTCAACTGCTTCAACGGGAGTGCATCCTCTTTCTTCAAGCTCGTGAACCATTTCCATATTGTGGATAATAGGTCCGAGGGTTGCAACCTTTATTCCTTTTTCAAGCAGTTCATTTACGATATTGATTGCACGGTTGACGCCAAAGCAGAATCCTGCAGAATCAGCCTTTTTTATACTCAATTAAATCCTGCTCCCTCATTCTTTTGATTTCGTCCATGATCATGGTTGTTGCACCTTTAAGCTCCCGTCTTCCGCTGTCCGGAGTAAGTCCGAGCTTTTCGGGTGTGAGAGGTTTGCCGAAGTGGATAACTCTCTTTGCAAATGTATGCTTTTTGTTGCCTATAATTGTGATGCAGGCAGGCACAACAGGAACCTGCATCTGCTGTGCAACAAGAGCGCATCCGCTGCGGGGACGCATAAGTTCGCCTGTTTTGGAACGACCGCCCTCAATAAAGATTGTCATAATCTCGCCGTCACGGATAAGGTCTTCGCCTGTCTTGATAGCCTTGCCGTCACCTGCACCCCTTTCAACGGGGAATGCACCGAGCGCACGGATTAACGCACCAAAGAATTTATTTTTAAAAAGTTCAATTTTTGCCATAAAGAACAGTCTGCGCTTTTTCTGCGACAAACCGAGAAGAACCGGATCTGAATTTGATATATGGTTACTTGCAATAATCATGCCTCCCACAAGCGGAAGCGGCTCTTCAATTATAGTTTTATATCTGTACAAAAGTTTGAAAACAGGCTTGCAGACAGCTCTGCCGACTGCATAAAGTGCCTTTGACTGACCCATCAGATATTCTCCTTTATAACGGAAATTATTTTTTCAACCGACTGCTCAAAATCAAGCTCTGTTGTGTCAACGGTAATGCAACCCTCGGCAGGCTTAAGCGGAGCTGTTTTGCGGTGAGTATCGTTGTAGTCACGGGTTATTACATCGTTTAAAATGTCGTCGTATTTTACATCCATACCCTTTTCAACAAGCTCCTTATATCTTCTTTCGGCTCTTGCCTCGGGGGACGCTGTAAGAAAAATTTTAACCTGTGCATCAGGCAGCACAACAGTGCCGATATCTCTGCCGTCCATAATTACATCATGCGTCTTTGCCATATTTCTCTGCAAATCAAGAAGATATGCTCTTACAATCGGTACGGCAGAAATTTTTGACGCCATCATTGATGCCTCCGGAGTTCTGATGAGTCCGGACACATCTTCGTTGTCAAGCAGAACAATCTGCTCGCCCTTTTCATTGAATGTTAGGTCAACTGTGATTTTTGAAAGCAAATTCTTTACCGCATTTTCATCTTCGGGAGCTACGGAATTTCTTGTTGCCGACAGACCGATTGTGCGATAAAGCGCTCCTGTATCAACATAAATACAGTCAAGTGCCTTTGCAACTCTTTTTGCAATTGAGGATTTACCTGCTCCTGCAGGACCGTCCAAAGCGATTGCTATTGACATAAATTACATCCTTTCAATCAAATATATTATGTATAATCAAATCAGATATATGCACTGTTTTCTCCGGCAAGCCGTCCGGTACTCCATGCAATCTGGAGATTAAAACCGCCTGTGTAGGCGTCGCAGTCGATTACTTCGCCTGCGAAATACAGGCCGCTTACAAGCTTGCTTTCCATGGTTTTCGGGTTGATTTCGGAAGTTTTTACACCGCCTGAGGTTATGATTGCCTCCTCAATCGGTCTGAAACCGCTGATTTCAACCGTAAAACATTTGAGAATATCACAAAGAGCGTGTCGCTCCTCTTTTGTAATTGAATTACACTTTTTGTCAAAGGGAACTCCCCAGCGTTTTAGAACGGGAACTATGATTTTTCTCGGCAAAAGCTTTGAAAATGCGTTTGAAACATCACGGTTTGAATTTTCTTTGAAATCGTTCTGAATACGCCTGTCGAGGTGTTCAAAATCAAGTGCCGGCTTGAGGTCAATTTCCGCAATATAACGGTCGGGCTGAATATCACGGATGTGCGAGCTTGCCGATAAAATCATCGGACCGCTCATTCCGAAATGTGTAAAAAGCATTTCGCCGAAGTCGCTGTAAACAGTCTTTTTTCTGTTCTTATCAACTATTCTGAGCGCAACATTTTTGAGGGCAAGTCCCTGCATATCCTTGCATTGTTTATCACCGGAAGTAAACGGCACGAGCGACGGTTTGAGCGGAACGATTGTGTGTCCTGCCTGTTTTGCAAGTGTATAGCCGTCACCGGTTGAGCCCGTAAGCGGATAGCTTTTACCGCCGCAACAGATAATTACGCTGTCGGCATAGTAGGTGTTTTCTTCGCATTTAACGCCTATAACGGCACCGTCCTCAAGAATAAGAGCGTTTGCCGTATCACACACGATTTTACAACCCGATTCAACGGCATAATCATGCATTGTATCAACAACATCAACCGATTTGTCGGATGCGGGGAACACACGATTTCCCCTTTCGGTCTTTGTTTTAAGTCCTTTGGATTCAAAAAATTCGATTGTATCCTCGGGAGTAAATGCATTGATTGCAGAATAGAGAAATCTTCCGTTTACGGGAACATTATTGATAAAAGTCTGCACATCGCAGTTATTGGCAAGGTTACACCTTCCTTTGCCCGTTATCATAATTTTCCTGCCGACACGCTTGTTCTTTTCGATTATCGTAACTGATGCACCATAGAGCGCCGCAGTTGCACCCGCCATAAGACCTGCCGCACCTGCTCCGATTACCACAACTTTTTTACTTATCATCATCTTCTATATTACCCATTATTTCTCTGTCACGGTTGGTGTAAACTCCGTCACGATTCCACACAAGCTCAAGTCTGCGGAATGTGTCGGAAACTTCATCTTTCTTTTTAAGCACGGTTGCAACAATAAGAGCATTGATAAGACTTAACGGTGCAACGAGTGAGTCTACAATTGACGCCATATCGCTTCTTGCAATAAGCACGGAATCGGCACTCTGAACAAGAGGAGAAACCATACTATCCGTGATTGCAATTGCGTGAGCGCCTCTTGAACGGGCAAAGTCCATTGCCTCAACCGACATTGAACTGTAACGGGGAAATGAAATACCGATCATAACATCTTTGTCGGTGATTCTGAAAATCTGTTCAAAGGTTTCGGTTTGACTGCCGCTTGTGATAACACGCACATTGTCAAAAATCATTTCAAAATAGTACGCAAGGAAGTTTGCGATTGCGGCTGTTGAACGCACACCGAATATGTAAATACGCTCTGCCTTGCAAATTTCATCAACTGCACGGGCAAAATCCTCATGAGATGTTTCTTCAATTGTTCTGCGGATTTTATCGATATCCTGATTAAGAACGCTGTCAAGCACATTGTCATTGCCGATACGGTTAGAGGTAACTTCAATTCGCTGAACAGATGTGAGCTTGTTACGAATCATCTCCTGCATTGCTTTTTGAAGCTTAGGGTAGCCGTCATAGCCGAGCTCGGTTGCAAAACGAACAACCGTACTCTCGCTGACTCCGACAGTTTCACCAAGCTTTGATGCCGTCATAAATGCCGCCTTATCGTAATGCTCTTCAATAAAAAGAGCAATCCTTTTTTGTCCCTTTGAGAGGGAATTCATCATTAAATCTATTCTTGTGAGCAAATGAGTAATCATTTTTTTAATATCTCCCGTTATAAATAGTAAAAACAGACACACTGTCTTAACCAATTCATTTTAACACAAGAACTTGCAATTTACAATAAGATATAAATTAAATTATTGTAAATTTTACGAAATTATGAAATATGCGTCGGTTTATGTTGCAATAATAAATGTTGTATGGTAAAATTGTTTAACAGAAAGCAAATGACGGAGTTGATAAAAATGATAGCAGTTATTGATTACGGCGCAGGCAATATCCGCAGTGTTTACAAAGCGTTAAAGCATATCGGCTGTGAATGTGTGATTACAAGAGATAAAGACGAAATTATGAATGCAGACGGTGCTGTTTTGCCGGGTGTCGGTTCGTTTGGCGATACAATGGACACAATGAATTCATACGGCATTAAAGACACGGTTATTGAGTACATAAACAGTGAAAAACCGTTTTTAGGCATTTGTCTTGGACTTCAGCTCCTCTTTCCCGAAAGTGAAGAAAGTCCGAATGTAAAAGGTCTTTCGGTTTTTGACGGTACAATCACAAAGATTCCGTCAGGCGAAGGCTTAAAGATTCCGCACATCGGTTGGAACAGCCTTAAAATCAATGAAAAGAGCAGACTTTTCAAAGGCATAGAACAGAATGCATATGTTTATTTTGTTCACTCATATTTTTTGAACGCAAGCGACAGGAGCATTGTTTCGGCTCAGACGGAATACGGTGTTACGATTGACGCCGCTGTTGAAAAAGGCAATGTTTTTGCAACTCAGTTTCACCCCGAAAAAAGCGGCAAAACGGGACTTAAAATTCTCAGAAATTTTGCTGACATTGTAAAAGGCAGGGAGGAATAAATATGTACGCAAAAAGAATAATTCCATGTCTTGATGTAAAAAACGGCAGAGTTGTAAAAGGTATGAGTTTTGTAAATCTTGTTGACGCAGGCGATCCCGTTGAATCTGCAATGCAGTATGACAAACAGGGTGCTGACGAGCTTGTATTTCTCGACATTACCGCATCAAGCGATTCAAGAAACATCACCATTGACATGGTTGAAAAGGTTGCAAATTCAATTTTCATTCCGTTCACGGTCGGCGGCGGTATCAGAAGCGTTGAAGATTTCAATGTTCTGCTCAGAGCCGGCGCAGACAAGGTGTCCGTAAATTCAGCCGCTGTTCATCGTCCCGAACTCATCAGCGAGGCGGCATATAAATTCGGCAGTCAGTGCGTTGTCGCCGCTATAGATGCCAAAAGAAACGGCGACAGCTGGGAAGTTTATGTGAACGGCGGGAGAACTCCTGTCGGTATGGATGCAATTGAATGGGCTGTAAAATGCGAAAAACTCGGTGCGGGAGAAATTCTCCTTACAAGCATGGACGAGGACGGTCAGAAAAAAGGCTATGACATTGCACTTACAAGGGCAGTTTCCGAAAAGGTGAACATTCCCGTAATTGCAAGCGGCGGTGCGGGCGCACTTGAGCATTTTTATGATGCGTTTACAGAAGGCAAGGCTGACGCAGTTCTTGCGGCATCACTTTTTCACTTTGGTGAAATTCCGATTCCCGAACTTAAAAAATATCTCAACGAAAAAGGAATTCCCGTAAGGCTTTAATTTACATACAAGGTTTATACAAAAGGCGGTTATGCAGAATATGCACAACCGCCTTAAAAGTTTTTAAGATTAAATTTTATCGTTTAAGCAAGCTTAGTTATGATTTTCTGAATCAATGTTGCATCTGTAATCTCAATAATGCCGTTACCGTTTACATCGGCAATCTTCATTGTTTCTGCGTCAAAATCTTCAAGCTTTACGATGTATTTCTGAACAAGTGTTGCATCAACAACAGTTACACTGCCGTCACGGTTAACATCGCCTTTGAGAGTTTCATCCGATGAAGACGAACCTACAACGAATGTCTTTGTTGACTCTGCCTTGTTGCCGTTTGCATCAACTGCAACCACACCGATTGAATATGTGCCGTCAGCCGACGGAGTCCATACACATGAATCTGTGTTTGAGTTCTGAACTGTTTCACCGTTAACTGTGAATGAATAAGTTACATCACCTGTAGCGTGATAGCTTTCTGCCAAAAGTGTGATAGGTGTGCCTGCACTCTGTCCCGAATTGAGGTTTGCACCGAAGTTAACCTCAAACGGAGCTTCGTTTACTTCTGTGTCGGGGAGAAGCGCACCGATTCTTGCAAGCGGAACTGTGATATTGTCGATATCTTCTTTCTCGTGTGAGGTTGAAGGATCGTAGCTGTACTCAAGATTTGCCTGATCAAGCATTGAGGGATCATGCGGAAGTGTGTCCATACCCGATGTGCCGTATGTGAGAATCTGCATTGCACCGATACCCTGTGTTTCAATGTAGCTACGGTCAATACCTAAAGTATTGAGCGGAACTGCAATTTCGTAAACATAGCCGTATGAGTTCTTGTAACCTTCATCGAAGAAGTCAACCCAGTTTGAGTTCATATCGAGGTTATCGCCCATTACTCTTGAACCCTTTGGAGCGTTGATACCGAAGAGTGATGTACTCTTTGTTCCGTTAGCGTATTTGATTTTAAATCCGTTTTTATTGTCCTGAGCCTGAAAGCTTGTTACACCGATTGGAATTCTTGTGTCATAGTTAAACATATATGTTCCGTCAGTGTCCTGAGTATCTGCCTTAAAGATTGAAGCACCGCCGTTTGAGTTGTTGGAGTCAAATGCAACAAGTGTGTCTATATGAGTTGTAAAGCCTGTGCCTCCGTCTTTTGCAGTGCCGTTTGTGCAACCCCATACGAACGGATTGGTATACACAGAACCGTCCTTGTTTGTACCTACTGCCTTGCCTGTTGCCTGCTTTGCAGGGTCAATTGACAGAGCAAGATACATAGGAATACTGTTTCTCCAAGGACGAGCCTCATTTGATGCGGCAAAGTTGTCCTCGGGAGAAGTTATGTATGTTGTGTTAGCCAGTTCAATCAGGAAATAAAGATTATCGTCGTCCCATGCACTGTAGAGAGCATAAGCATCCCACGGCTGTTCATGCATTGAAGAAGGCATATAAACTCGGGGATCATCGTTTGCAACACCCTGAGCAATAATCATTGAGCTGTCCCAGTCGCTTAAATCACCGTCAACAGAGATTGTCTTATGCTTGCCGAGCTGCATTTCAGGGTTTGTGCCGTAATAGCCGCTCTCAGGCTCTGTTGTGTGGCCGTCTGATTTAGCGGAGAAAGTTGTCTTTGACGCTGTAAAAGTCTTTTTGAAGGTATATGTCTGCTCCGTTTCAACCCCGTCTGCACCTGTTGCATAAAGTGTAAGCGTAACTTTTGAATTGCCGATTTTGCCCTCGCCGACTTTTACCGAATCACCGTTTGCAAACTCTTTCTTAGCTGAACCGTCAACTGAGTAATAGCCCTTGTCGGCATTCTTTAACGCAAGCTTTACATCAAGTGATTCTGTTGAAAAAGACGTATTGTTTGCTGTAAGTGTGTAACCGTAAGCGTGATCATCAGGCTTGCCGTAATCAATCCACTGCTTTTCGGCTGTGAGCATTTTGCATTCGCCGGCTTTGAGTGAAAGACCTGCTGCCTCAGGATACTGCTCCTTGCCGTTGCCTTTTTCAAGACCGTTGTTGAAGATGATTTTTTCCGATTTAAAAGAAGACGCAAAGCTTGCCTTATAAAGACCGCTGTCCTCTTTTGTCATAAGCTCTCCCGGCCATTCGGCATTTTCCTTTGTGCCGTATGCGTAAACATAAACATCCTTCCATCCGTACTTTGAGTTGTCAAAGTACACCTCTGAACCTGACGATGTTGCTGCCGAAACGCCACCTGCCGACACGACAAGCGCTGAAAGCACCATGAGTGCGGCAAGAATAATGCTCGTGATTTTTCTTGTTCTTTTCATTTTGATTCCTCCATTTCATAATTGTGGGCAATGTGATTGCTTTTATTATAGCATTTTGCACTTGTTTTTTCAATTCATTATCACATTTTTGTTTCTTTGTACAAGTTATTGTGCAGAGTTTTGTAGACTTAATTAAATAAGGCTTATTTTTGACTATATCGCAACATATTTTAACCATAAAAAATCCGCTGACATAAACTGTCAGCGGATTTAATGTTTTCCAAAAACAATATTTAAATAATCAGTTTTCTTTTCTGTAGAAAGGTTCAACACCCTTTACTGCATTTTTTGCAAAATCCATTGAATACGGCATCATTGAAAGCTGGATTTCATCGTCAAGGAACGGATTTGCAACCTTGCTGATTGCATCGAATGTGCTTTCCATATCACCGAAGAAATCAACCACGATGAAGTAGCTCTTTTGACCGTTCTGCTCAATCAAGCGAAGATATGCGGCATTTACTGTCGGCTCTGTGCTGAAATGATTAATAAGAGCAGCCATAAGATCAATCGGGTATTCTTTAGGCTCGCCGAGACTGATTGGTGAACCCGGTTCGATTGTCTGATTTTTGAGTTTCATATAGTCCTTCTGCTGTTTGAAAGAATGAACCATCTGTTTCGGGAATGTTACGCTCTTTCCGAAAGGATTGATTACAAAGCCCTTTACATCAGCCTGAGGATCCATTACCATCTGGGCAATGCTGTCAAAGTCTGTAACAACCTTCTGTGCATTTTGAGTGTCTTTCCACTTGAAAAGTTCGTCTGTGTCCGTAAACACACCGAAAAACTTTTCTTTGTTGCCGTTTTCAAGAAGTCTAAACTGAACCTGAGTTGACTGCTGCATAACAGTCTGACCGTTGGTTGTCTTAGCCTCTGTCTTTGGTGTTACCTTTGCAGGGAGAATGAATTTCGCCTTCATAACCTCATCAATCATCTTGTTGATGTTTTCGGTTGTGTTGTCATCCTGCATCTTTTCAATAGCGGCTACGAGGTTTGGATTCTTGATTTCCTCTGCCGGCACTTTGCTTCCTTCCATTTTTGCGCCTTTAAGTTCGCTCATGCTTTGTTACCTCCGTTATTCTGCTGTATGATTTTTGTCGGGAAATACTGCAAATCGTCGGATACTTCACCGTCAAAGAAAAAAACATTCGGTGAATTCAAATCTCTTTTGATTATGCAGTCGTAAGTTCCGTCTTTTTATTTTTGTTTCTGCACCGATGTATGATTTTACATTACAGACATCGGTGCAAGCATAGCATAAAATTCATCTTTTACATATAAGTGAATTCAAGTCTTTCGTAAGTTTTGACGCCTTCGGCATTTTCCGCACGAAGCTCAAGCTTTGAAACATCACTGTCACCGTGCTTGATTGTTACTTTGTCACCGTCTTTGTACGAAACAGCCTTTCCGCCGTCAAGGGAATATGTGGCATTATCTGTGTTTGAACAGGTGAGAGTTACCTCGTATGTATCATCGCTGTATGTAAACTCTGTTTTTGAGTCAACACCAACACTTGCAGGTCTTGCATATTCAGTGTATCCCTCATTATAAAGAACTACAACTGAATTTTCAGGGATATCCGTATCACAGGTAATCTTACCGTTTTTAACAGTATATTCGGTTTTGCGGTCAACACGGTCAACATATGTTCCGTCAGCAAGATTTGTTTCAAAATCAACCTTGAGAGGATCATTTGTATTGACAATTACAGCTCCCTTTGTACCTCTTTCAATCATAAGAGCAGTTGAGTCAAGGTTAGGATTAACGAGATTTTCGTCTTCACCTTTCATTGCTGTTCTGAAGAAATTCACTGCGGAAACACGGTTATCCTTGTACATATCGTCACCCTGTGTGCCGATTCGGTTCATGCCCCATGAATTGTCGATTGAACTGTTATACGGACGGTCAAAGAAGAGCGGTGTTCCGTCTTTTCTTGCCGTGATTATTGCCCAGCCGAGGACAACCTGTTCGCTGTCGATATTGTTGTATGTGCAGTCATTGATGTAGTTATCGTGGGATTCAACCCATGTTACGATATTAGGGTCTGCATTGCCAATCCAATAATCAGACACAACTGCCGTGTCGATATTGCCGCTTGCAATTCCCGAACGAATTTTACTGCCGTAGGTGCTTGATGTGGTTCTGCCGATTTCCTTTATATAGTCGGCAAGTCTGTCATTGTCGCCCTGAAGCACTTCGCCGTAGATAAAAAGATTTTCTGCGTTATCAACTTCTTTTGTTGCTTTTTCCCAGAAGTTATTTTTAAAGCCGTCATCTTCTTTTGGATCATCGGAAAGTCCGATATGCTTTGCCGTGTCATATCTGAAACCGTCGGCACCGCAGGCAATACAATCGTTAATGTAATTAAAGAAATACTTTTGAAACGAAGGTCTTTCCGTGTTGATGTCAGGAAGTCCTCCCATCTCATGCGTGGTGCAGGCAAGTCTGTCGCCGAAATCATTAAGGGGCGTTCTGCCCTCCTTGTGATAAAGGGTTTCAAGACTTCCGCCGCCGGCCTCAATAAGATCTTCACTTACCTCATCGGTTGCGGGAGTAGTGTGGTTTGCAATTACATCGACAATAACCTTTATACCATACTTATGGGCCTCATCGCACATTGCCTTAAATTCATCACGAGTACCGAGCTGATAATTACCGATTTTGAAATCAGTCGGCTGATAGTGATAGTACCACTTTCCGTTGCCGTAAAGATCCATACCGCCATCTTCGCCCTCAAGACACTCGTTAATCGGAGATGTCTGCACAGCCGAAAAACCTGCTGCGGCAATATCCCCCATTGACTCCTTTATTGTGTTGAAATTCCAACAAAATGCTTGAAGAATCGCACCGTCAGCCACCTTGTCGGCTGTTTTGTAGTCAATTGACGCCGGCTGAGTTTGTGAGCAGCCCGTACCCGACACTGCAACGGCAGTAATCATAAGAGCCGAAAGAATTCCTGCTGATATTTTTTTAAACATATTTCACCGTCTTTCTGTTTTTAACTTACTTGAGATACAGTATAACATAAATGATATGATTTTTAAATAGTTTTTGGCATTTTTGCCATATTTTTTTATTAAAACGCCAATAATGACACAAACTATGTTTTTGAGCAAAAAATCGTTACGATGTTTACAATAGAAAAAAATTGAATATTGTCATAAAAGAAAAATTGTTGTATACTAAAAATATTAAAATGAAAGGAACAGCTGCATGAGTCACGCGATAATTATTCCTATTTATTGTGAAAACAGAAACACAATCAACCTCTGCAATGAATTACAGAATTTTGGAGCTGAGCATATTGTTGTTGTCAATGACGGTCTTAATCCCAAATCGGAATATTTTAACGAATTGACAAGTATTGGCTGTCATCTTGTTCACCTGAAAAATAACAACGGCAAAGGTGCAAGCCTTAAAGCAGGCATCAAATACGCTCACGATAACCTTTATAATATCACGGGCTACATTACCTGTGACGCTGACGGACAACATACTGCAAATGATGTTATGAAAATCAGCCGTATGCTTGACCTTAGAAACGGCAGTCTGATTCTTGGCAAAAGAGATTACAAAAAGTCTAAAATGCCGATTAATATACGAATCGGAAACAGACTGTCCTCGGCATATTTCAAGGTTATTACGGGCAAAAGTTGCAGTGACACTCAAACAGGACTGCGAGGTATTCCTGCATTTCTGTATGACACGGTGATGAAAACAAAGGGCAGTCGTTTTGATTTTGAAATGAATTTTCTCACAAAATGTGCCGACATGAGAGTCCCGTTTTACTTTGTGAACATTATAGCCGATTGCTCAAACTGCAGCAGCAATTTTCGTCTTATTAAGGACACCTACCTTATCTACAGAACTCCGTTGAGATTTGCGACGGCATCAATCGGCTGTACGATAATCGACCTTGTTTTATTCACGATATTTGCGTATATTCTGCCGTCGCATATGTTCTTTAACATTATGCTGGCAACGCTTATGGCACGAGTTGTTTCGGGTGGAATTAATTTTCTCATCAACAGAAAAGTCATCTTCGGCAATACGGATAACGGAGCAAAACAGGCACTCAGATTTTTCATTCTGTTTTTCTGCATAATGTGTGCAAGCTCACTTATTGTATCGGCACTTTGGTTCCTGCCGATTCCCGTTACACTCACAAAGGCGATTGTCGATCTTTTGTTATGGACGGTCAATTACAAAATGCAGAGAATATGGGTTTTCAAGGACAGCAACAGACTTAAAAGAACTCCCGGAAGCAAAAGAAAATAAAACAAACGAAAACGGTGACACGAAAATGTCACCGTTATTTTTGTATAATTTTCAGTTGCTGTCAATATTTACAAAACCTCTGCCCTTTATTGCGCCTGCAGTCGTTACGATAATAAAGGCATTGGGATCAACATTTTTGATTCCCGATGTGATTTTGTAAACCTCTTGAGGACGGACTGCGCACATAATAACTTTCTTATCATTACCGCTGTATGCACCCTCGCCGTTGAGGTATGTTACACCTCTCTTTAGGTTTTTCATAATATTGGCACTCACTTCTTCATAATTGTCCGAAATTACAAACATGAGCTTGCCGTTACCTCTTGAAGTACCGTAGCTTACAGCATCAATTACCTTTATGCTGATAAAAATTACAAGCAAAGCATAGAGTACATTTTCAATGCTGTGATAAACAAAGAACACCATTAATAGCACAAGAATATCGGACACAAGGATTATCGTACCCGTTGAAATAAACGGAAAATGCTTGTGAAGATTCAGTGCGATGATGTCTGTACCGCCTGTTGAACCGCCTCGGTAAAAGATAAGACCGAGTCCGAGACCGTTAAGCACTCCGCCGAATCCTGCGGCAAGAATTGTATCGCCCGTGTATGCAGGCAAAATCGGTGTAAGAACATCAATCATAACCGAAACAAGTGCCGTTGCAACAAGGGTTCTTGTAAGAAAGCCCTTTCCGTTCTCGATAAATCCCCAGATAAAAAGCGGAATGTTCATCACAAAAATCATAATACCTATCGGCAACGAGAACATATAGTTTAGCATTGTGGCAACACCCGTAAGTCCGCCCGGGGCAACATTGTTAGGTGATGTAAACATTGCTACCGATATGCCGTAAAGAACTGCTCCGGCGAAAATTACAAGATAATCAAAAAATAGTGTTCCTGCCTTTGCAAGACGGGAATTCGGTTTTAAATTCATTTGCATAAAATCACTCCCCGAAACGAGTATGTATAATTATTTCAAAAAGCTGATTTATTCTATCAAATTCTTTATTAATCTGCAAGTATCCGAAAAGTGCTTCAAGTCCAGTTGCACTGTGATAATCGGCAACAGAACCGTTTTTTGGAGTACATTTCGGTGCGGCATTTCTGCCTCGCTTATAAACAGCAAGCTCCTTTTCGGTTAAAGTCGGCATAAGAATTTTTGCAAATTCAGCCTGACTTTTGCAGTTTACAAGCGAAACCTTTATTTTATTGAGTTCTCCGACACTGCGGTTAGCCTTGCGAACAAGGTATTCACGCACAAGCAGGTCATAGACGCCGTCACCCACAAAGGCAAGTGTAAGCGGAGAAATTTCATCGGCTAATGAATGAACAGATGTATTTTCCATATTAACTCCGTATCACGCAATATTAATCCATAAAGTCAAATTCAAGCTCATAAATTGAAACCGTGTCGCCGTCCGAACAGCCTTTTTTTCGGAGTGCGTCAATTACACCGCCGTTTATAAGAACTTTCTGGAAATAGTTAAGGCTTTCGTAATCGTCAAAATTGATACCCTTCATGACCTGCAACAGCCAGTCAGCCTCAACGGTATAGATTCCGTTCACATTCTTGATTATAACAGAATGGTCATCAAAATCATCAACGGTCACAATCGGAGCAGGCTCTGCCTCGTAGTGAGTAATTGGAGGAAGTTTTGAAAGCATTTCCTGAATCTTTTTGAGGAGCGGATCAACATCATAGCGGATTGCCGCCATAATCGGGAAGAAATCATAACCTTGATCTTCGACAAACTTCTTGAAGTCTGCAATTTGCTCATCGGTTGCCATATCGCACTTGTTGCCTGCAACAACCATCGGACGCTCTGCAAGCTCGGGATTGAACTTTGCAAGCTCATTGTTGATTGTTATGAAATCCTCTTTCGGATCTCTGCCCTCACTGCCCGAAACATCGACAATGTGAACGAGCATACGGCAACGCTCAACATGGCGGAGGAACTGATGTCCAAGACCTGTACCCTGCCATGCACCCTCGATAAGACCGGGAATATCAGCCATAACAAATGATGAACCCTCGCCCATTGACACAACTCCGAGAACGGGAGTGATTGTTGTGAAGTGGTAGTTCGCAATCTCAGGCTTTGCCTGTGAAACTACTGAAACAAGGGTACTTTTTCCGACATTCGGGAAACCTACAAGACCTACATCGGCAAGAAGCTTGAGTTCAAGAACAACATCAAACTCTTCACCCGGAAGTCCCGGTTTTGCAAAACGGGGAACCTGACGGACAGGAGTCGCAAAATGTGGATTACCCCAACCGCCTTTACCGCCTTTTGCAACGACATAAGGTTCATCACCCGAAACATCGGCAAGGATTCTTCCGCTGTTCTCCTCTTTTACAACAGTTCCGACAGGAACACGGATAACAAGGTCTTCGGCATTTTTACCACGGCATCTGCCGCCTCTGCCGTTTTTCACCCTTTTTTGCGGCATATTTTCTTTTATAACGGAAATCGGCAAGTGTTGAAAGGTTGGAATCGGCAACAAAAACAATGTTGCCGCCTCTGCCGCCGTCACCGCCGTCGGGACCGCCTGCCGCTACATATTTTTCACGGTGAAACGAAACGGCACCGTCACCGCCGTCTCCTGCTTTTATTTTAATTTTCGCTGTATCTACAAACATATTTTTCTCCGTAACAGTTTTGCTGTTTAATTATCAGTACAAATGTAAAGAATCTCAGACCTGTTTGTTATTAGTATAAACAGAAATGTAAAAAATAAGGGTGGATATAAAATCCACCCTCATAAATTTTGAGATTACTGCTCAACAGGATAAACGCTTGCACGCTTTCTGTCTTTGCCGACACGCTCAAATCTTACAACACCGTCAATCTTTGCGAACAGTGTATCGTCAGAGCCTTTGCCTACATTTTCACCAGGGTGAATATGTGTGCCTCTCTGCTTTACAAGGATGTTGCCTGCGAGAACCTTCTGACCGTCTGCACGCTTAACGCCAAGACGCTTTGATTCACTGTCACGGCCGTTCTTTGTAGAACCCATACCTTTTTTATGAGCGAATAACTGAATGTTTATTTTAAGCATTACCTTACACCTCCGAAAATTTAACTTTAATAAAATTTTTGTATTGCTCCGAAAGAGCAGTTAAGTGAAGCTTTAAGCCTGAGAGTATATCACAAGCCTTTAAAGCGTCATTCGGTGACATTCTTACTTTCATAAGACCGTCATCCTCGGTAACCTGTGCATTAATATGCAAAATCTCGGTGACAGTGTTTGCAGTCATATATGCGGCAGAACTGATTGCCGCACATACAATATCGCTGCCCTCTTCGGCAAAGTCGGAGTGCCCCGATATTTCAAAACCGCAAATTATATCATCTGATTTAAAAAATGTTACCGTAGTCATTTTTAGGCTTCGATTGAAGTAATCTTAACCTGTGTGTAAGGCTGTCTGTGACCTTTTGCTCTCTTTTCGCCCTTCTTAGGCTTGTAAGTGCAAACTCTGATTTTTTTGCCTTTACCGTTCTTTACAACTTCACCTGTAACCTTAGCACCCTCAACGAGTGGTGTGCCAACCTTGATGCCGTCGTCTGTGCCGACTGCCACAACATCAAATGTTACTGTGTCGTTTGCTTCTGCGTCAAGCTTCTCGATGAAGATAACCTCATCGTTAGTTACCTTGTACTGCTTGCCGCCTGTCTGAATAACTGCGTACATTTTAGTACCATCCTTTACATTGGGCTCGCTATGTGCAGGTGGAACGAATCACTTAAAACCCACAATATGCGGCTTATATACTATACCACAAAGAAAACTTTCTGTCAACAATTTTCCCGATATTTTTTGAGTATATCAAATATTATTCTGTATTCTGCAAGCCTTGAGAGTATTTTTCATAAGAGTTGAAATTGTCATAGGACCTACACCGCCCGGCACGGGTGTGATAAACGAGCATTTATCCTTGACATTTTCAAAATCAACATCACCGCAGAGCTTACCGTTTTCATCCCTGTCCATACCGACATCAATCACAACCGCACCCTCTTTTACCATATCGGCAGTAACAAACTTCGGTCTGCCGACTGCGGCTACGAGTATATCTGCCTGTGAACAGATTTCAGCAAGATTCTTTGTTCTGCTGTGACAGATTGTTACCGTGCCGTTTTCGTGGAGCAAAAGCATTGCCATAGGCTTGCCTACGATATTACTTCTGCCGATTACAACACAGTTTTTACCGCTTACTTCAATGTTGTAGGAATGGAGCATCTCCATTACGCCTGCAGGCGTGCACGGAAGAAAATCATACTCGCCGAGCATAATTTTGCCGACATTTACGGCATGAAATGCGTCAACATCTTTAAGCGGACTGATTGCCTCAATAACAGCCTTATCATCAAGGTGTTTCGGCAACGGAAGCTGAACAAGAATACCGTTGATATCCTTCTTATTGTTGAGAGTTTCAACAAGGTTTAAAAGTTCTTCCTGTGTTGTTTCTGCCGGGAGTGCATACTCCTCAGACTTAAAGCCTACAAATTCACAAGCCTTTTTCTTGTTGTTTACATATACTCTTGACGCCGGATCGTCACCTACGATTACTACCGCAAGACCGGGGGTTATTTTGTGAGTTTCCTTTAACTCAAGCGTCTGCCTCTTTACCTCTTCCTTTACCTGTGCCGATACCTTTTTTCCGTCGATAATCTGCATAGAAAGAATCCTCCTTTTTTCTGTTGATAATTAAGAATACAATACCTGTTATAAAAATTACTGCTGAAAGAACCTGTGACACCCTTATGTCTGCTCCGAAAATTTGGAACGGAAGATAAAGGCTGTCTGTTCTGAGTCCTTCAACAACTGTTCTTTCAAATCCGTACCATACAAGGTACATAAAGAAAATCTGTCCCGAATATTTCTGCTTATATTTTCCGTAGAAATGGAGAAGTACAAATCCGAGCAGACACCACATTGATTCATAGAAGAAACACGGGTGAACTCCTATGTTGTCTGTTCCCTCGCTCATCATTCTCCAGGGCAAATCCGTAGGAGAGCCGTATGCCTCCTGATTCATAAAATTGCCCCATCTGCCTATTCCCTGTCCGATAAGGAAACCGACCATTGCAATGTCAAGAACAGGCATGATTTCCATTTTCTGTATTTTGGCAACAGTCAGACCGCCGAGCAACGCACCGATTATTCCGCCGTAAATAGCAAGTCCGCCGTTGTTGATATAGAGAATTTCAATCGGGTTCTGTCCGTAATAATCCCATTTGAAGAAACAGAAGTACAGTCTTGCACCGATAATTCCCGTTATTATTCCCGCAAAAACACAGTTGATAAGCTTTGAACCGTCAACCTTGTAACGGGGAGCACTTTTCCACGCATAAAGTACGGCAAGCAAAAGTCCGCAGGCGATGATTATTCCGTACCAATAGACCTTGTAATCACCGATTGAAAATGCAATCGGGTTAATATCAAATTCCCAGCCAAATCCGGGAAACTGCACATGATACGGCATAATTACACCTCATTAGGCTGTTTTACAACAGACAAAGTACAGTTGTCAACATCGAGCATCTCGGCAAGCCTTGCGTTGATATCCTCAAGCTTTGCATTTGCAACCGCATCAATGTAGGCAAAAATTTCGTTACCCTGCATTGCGTAGTCGATGATTGAATTTGAAATTGCACTTACTGAGTTGAGCGATGAAACCGAATCGCCGTAAACAGACTTTCTTGCAATTTCAAAGTCCTCTTTGTCAATACCGTTTTTCTTAATATCCGAGATATACTGTTTTATCACCTCAGCAGCCTGTTTCGGCGCTCTTGATTCACCGCCGAAGATTACCGAGCAATAACCCGGACCTTCAAAGAGTTCATAAGAAAAGCTTGAATTGATGAGGTTTGAATCCATAAGATTTCTGTAAAGCATGCTTGTGTTTGATGCAAGTGCCGAAAGAAGAATATCTGTGCATGCAAGCTGCTTTTCGTTAAGGGGCTTGTCTGCTTTCTCTTTGAAGCCGAGATTGAACAAAGGCATTGAAACAGGGAAAGTCTGCTCAACATAAGGTTCTTTGATTTCATAAGGCTCTGTTTCAAAATAGTTTTTGATTTCCTTTTTCTCACAAGGCTTGAGCATTTTGTCGGCAACTTTAAGCACACCGTCAACCGTTACATTACCCGCAACGCAGAGAATCATATTATTGAGGTTGTAGAACACATTGTAAACTTCATAAAGCTTTTCGGCTGTAATTTTCGCAATTGTTTCAACCGTACCTGCAATATCAATTTTTACAGGGTGATTGTGGTACATACCCTCAAGCATATTGAACATTACTCGCCAATCGGGAGAGTCGTCGTACATTTTGATTTCCTGGCCGATAATACCCTGTTCCTTTGCAACTGTCTGAGCCGTAAAGTAGGGATCCTGAACAAAATCAAGAAGAATTTCAAGACTTTCGTCAAACTTGTCCGTACATGAGAAAAGATAGCAGGTTTTTTCAAAGCTTGTATATGCGTTTGCATTTGCGCCTGTTTTAGCATATCTTACAAACGCATCACCTTCTTCACTTTCAAAAAGCTTGTGTTCAAGGTAATGGGCAATACCGTCGGGAACTGTAATTATATCGCCGCCGTTAACGGAAAACTTTGTGTTAATACTGCCGTAGCGTGTGCCAAAAATTGCATATGAGGAAGTGTAACCCTCTTTTGGATAAACAAAAATTGTAAGTCCCGATGGATGTTCAACTTTATAATAGCTGTCGCCTGCAATTTCCGATTTAATTTCTGTAATATTCATTCTGTCCGCCTCCCTTACTTATTTTTGAGAACATAAACCGTATCGAGCAAGAGCTTGTTTGCGGCATTTACAATCTGCTCTTTTGTAACGGCATTAACCTCAGCGGAAACTTCTTCAACAGTTTCAAGGTCGCCGTTAAAGATTCTCCCTGTGTACCAGTTTTCAATACCGCTTACGCTGTCGCTGCTTGACTTGAATGAATTAACAACAGCAAGCTTTGTTGCCTCAATTTCAAAATCTGTAATTTCGCCGTTCTTCATATCCTCAATTTCTTTTAGAATAGCTTTTTCGGCTTTTTCAAGATTTTCGCCCTCAACGCCGCTGTTGATGTACATTATGCCCTTGATTGAATCATAGGAGGACGAGCAGTAATAGCAAAGGCTCTGCTTTTCACGAACATTGTTAAAGAGTTTTGAGCTTGCAGTACCGCCGAGAACAGCGCACATAAGTCTTTCGGCAACCGCCTCTTCATCACCTGCGGAAATCTGTGTTCTGAATCCCATGACAAGTTTTGACTGTGAGAGCTCCATTTCCTCTGTAATATGTTTTTCTTTTGAAACATTCTTAACAACATCAGTAGATGAAGTCACAACATTTCTTTCGATATTTGCAAAGGCTTTCGCAAAAACCTCCTTTGCCTTATCGGCAGGACTATCGCCTATATAGAGAATCTCAAATTTTGCGGTTTTGAGAAGATTCTGCCATGCCTTGCAGAGTGATTCGGCAGTTGCGGCCTTGATTTTTTCGGCTGTACCGTAACGCTTGATTCCGAAAACCTCCTCCTTGCACATATGCTTTATAAGCTGTCCCATTGCATAGATTCGCTTTTCGTTGAATTCCGAATCAATCACATCAAGAAGTTGTCTGCGTTCCTGTTCAAGTTCGCTTTCAATAAAAGCGTTGTTCTTGACATTCGGCTCAAAAATTACGCTGCACAAAAGCTCCGAAAGTTCTTTGGCAATGCTGACATCATCAAGAGAATATCTGTCATCAAGACCTGATACGGAAATTTTAATTACCTGGCTTTCACCGTGTTTTGAAAGCGATGAAGTGAGGTCTGCACCGTAAAGTGAGCTGAGTTTTTTGCTGAGAACAGTAAAATCGGGATATTTTTTGCATGAACGAACAAGCAATCCGCCCACAAGCGCATTCTCCGACGCTGTTTCGACAGAAAGCGGAACAACAATATTCACGCTGATTTTCATAGTTTTAAAACGGCTGTCCTTAATGTTTGTAAAGTAAACACCGTTTGCAATTTCATTTCTGTTGATGAAATTCATTTAATCAACTCCGTTTTCAGATTATCAGTCATATTGTATCACATTTTGATTTATTATAAAAGAGATATAAGAAAAAATAACAAAAGTGCAATAGCAATTTGAAACAATTTTACTTTTTTCGTATAAGGCTATCGGCATATTTTCCGAATTTTACCGCAATTTTATCTGCATAAGAATCTGTTAAGTTTGTTGCTTTTAATTGTATCATAAATAAAAACAAATGCAACTATACAAATTTATTGACAAACTTGTCTGCCGATTTTTTGAAGTATTGACATTAAATTCCGGATTGCGGATTTATTCTTTGTCTTTGCTTATCGTATTATGACCGAGAAAGTGCCTGTTTTTCAAAAGCAGTCATTCTGAAAGAAATACGGCACAGCGGTTTCTATACCTACTGTGCCGTATTCACTATATTTCCATGACAGAGCGGAAAATATTACTTATCTTTAATTTTGGCAGAATGTTTTTTACTCTTACCGAATGCCGTTACTCCTTTCATAACGCCGCCGCTTATAATCAGCAATGCAATCCACAAAATAAGGTTGCTGTTGTCGCCTGTCTGAGGGGACTTTGAATCATCAGGCAATTTAGCCGTTACGGTGTCAGCCTTTTTGATTTCTTCGGTTGGCGCATCTTCATGAGCAGAGATTGTCTTTTTGCAATAATCGCAGATATGGTCTTTATCTGCGTCATTATGCAGACATACATATCCGCATTCTCGGCACACACCGTCTTTCCACTCATGTGCTTCACTTGCCACAATCACAGCACCACAGCAGTTCCATTTTTGTTCGTGATTAAAAGCGGTTCTTGTCGTCCACTCCTGTACACCGCCCTCGTGGTTTGTTCCGTCAAATTCTCCGTAGGCTTTACCGCAGACATCACATACCGCCTTTTCGGTACAGGTGGCATTGCCGCCTGAGCAATTTTCGGTTTCAAACGCATCGCATCCGTCCACGGTACATTTTCTGGTATGCTTACCGTTATTGTCAGATACCCATTCGCCAAAGGTATGACCGTTGTTGACTGTTACGGTCATCTCTGCATTATTTCCCGCTTTGTCGGTGACAACTATCTTCTGCTCACCGTTTGTCGGTGGGAGAACAAAACCTCCGTCTGCATCAAGCGTAACCACCGTACCGTTTACAGTAACGGTATCAACATACTTCTCATTAACAGTAACGGTTTGTGCCTCACAATAGGTCTTGCCGTTCTCAATACCGCTGATTACAGGCTGAATATTATCAAGCGTTATACGGTCGGAGCGAAGGTATGTTATGTTAATATTTTCATCAACAAGCATTACATAAATAATATATTCTCCGTTGGGGTCTATGCAAAACGGTTCTTCATATGCACGGAATACAAGAGAGTTCAGTTCAGCCTCGGAGAGCTCCTTATCTGTTACCAAATAGGATACAAACACAACTCCGCTGTTATCTACGGCATTTATAGTTACCTCCTGTGTATCCTTAAAGAATATGCCAAAGGTAAGTTCGTTTAAAAATTCATTCCATTTATTTGTGCCTATGATAATTTCGCCCGTCGGCTTTTCGGTATCTTTCCACCGTGCCGTGATTGTAATGTTTTCGGCAGGCATGGTTTTGGGGATTTCCTTATCCCATCCCTTAAAGGTATAACCTTTTCTTGTAGGTTTGTCAGGGGCGGTAATTTCCGTACCGTAATCCTGTGTAATTGGTGCAATCTCACTTCCGCCGTTGGTATCAAAGGTTATTGTGTACTGATTGATTTCCCATTGTGCTTTAACCGTCATATTCTCCGCCGGCATGGTTTCGGGGATTTCCTTATCCCAACCCTTAAAGGTATAACCCTCTCTTGTCAGGGTCGGAGCGGTAATCGGTGTGCCGTAATCCTGCGTTATGATAATATCCGCTTTGCCGTTTTCGGGCTTGACTGTGACGGTATATTGATTGATTTCCCACTTCGCCCAATACTCTTTATTACCTGTTTCTGCACCGCCGATTGCCGTAACAGGAGAGCCAGTCAGATTTTCGTTGTCATACCAGCCCTTGAACGTGTGGCCTGTATAGGTCATATCGTCCGCCGCCGGGAGTGTTGCACCCACGCCGTAGGTGTATCCGGTGACATTGCCGTTGTTGATCGTGCCGCCGTTCGTATTCAAGGTTACGGCGTAGGTCGGTGCTGTCCACTGCACCGTCAGTTCCGTCACATCAGCAGGAACACTGCCGCCGGGTTCGTAGGAATTGCCATTGCCGTCAAGCCACATAAAATAATTATCGGTATCTCCGTCCGGGCGGGTCAGACCATCGGATGCGGGAGCGGTAAATGTACTGCCGTTTTTCACGATGATTTGAATATCCTCGGAGCTATTACCCAGCGTTCCGCCGCCAAGGTCAAGGGTAACGACCTTCAGTCCGTCAGAGCCCAGTGTATCAGGGTTCAGGACTTCAAGGACGGGGCGGAAGCCGAAGGTCGAGTAAGAAGTATTGTAGCTGGTCCAGAAACGGGCCGAACGTTTCCACCCGCGAACCGCACGGAACGACGCCGAAATTCTTATAGTAGTATCTTGTCCACACGAAAGCATCTCCCTCCAGTTTTTGATATATCCGTCGTCCTTATCCAGTATCTTATCCCATTCGTTGCTTTTGGGCGTGCCGCGTTCTGAATCACCTGAGCCTGTATAACTACTTCCCACAGACGGCGCACGCAGCGTATAGTCCACGCCGCCTGCGGCATAGTCCTTGCCGAAAATCAGACCTGCGGTATTCAGGTTATCCCAGCTTACCGTATGCGTTACGGCATAGTCCGCCACAAACAGGCTGTGAGCGTATTTATTCTTCTGAGCATACTCCTCGGTGGTTGCCGTTTCCGATGTGAGCCTATAAGCGTTGACCGTGCCCACATAGGTAAAAGGCACATAATGAAGTGTGCTGTCAGGCAAATTGCTGTTTACCGTTCCGGGGATGTTCATCGCCGACAGATCAAAATAGTATCTGCCGCCGGGGGCGAGGGTAAACTGTTCGTCAGGCTGACTTTCCACCGTCAGCGTGACATCCGCAAAAGCACTTGCAAGGTCGGTCTTGCAGTCACCGTTATACTGCTCGCTGAATACCTTCATGGTATAGTCGCCCGGTGCAATGTCAGACGGGATTTTGATTTCAACCGTTCCGCTTTCGGCAGTAGGTTGTGCTACTCTGCCGTAATACTGTGCGCCGTTGTTATCCGCCAGGATGACAGAGATATATTCATTTTTCCCTGTGGTCGCCCCTTTGTAATTCAGCGTAACGGTATCGTCGGGGGCGGCGCTGACAGTTTTTTCCGTCACGGCAAAATTGCGTCTACTATCTAAAAGCGTCAGCTTCCACTCGTTTCCGCTGTATTCGGGAATCGGGGTCAGCCCTCCGTCAGGCTTTCCGCCCACAGCGGCAGATGCAAAAAGGACAGAGTTCATATTTAATTTAAAAGCGGGACGAACAGTCCGATGATTATTGAAAATGAGGATAGTGTGCCCAGAGTATTGGACAGAACCATCACTAGTCACGACGGCGAGATGATATTTATTGGAGCCGGGGGAGCGCAGCCACCAAGCGGTTGTCACCCAATTCGGATGTGCAGGCTCCAAGGCACGCAGATCGTTGTTTACCGCAAACGCTTCCGCTGTGGAAAGCGGCCAGAATACAGCGTTATCCACCTGCCCTCCCGCTACACAGTCGGTATTCTCTCCGTCGTAACTTCCGCTTGTAAGCGCCCGTTTCTTTACGGCAGCATTTTCTTCTGTCGTCAGCTTTGCTGCAAGCGCATCTATCGCGGTTTTCAAATTACTCGGTGCGTATTCGTTGTTTAATATGGTATCGACAAATGGTATAACTCCCATAGCGCCTGCCGCAAGCAGGGTAATATCCCCCTTTGAGCTTGTAACACCGCTTCCGTCATAGCCGATAACTCGCCATGCGGCAGGATTATTATCATGGTTTTGCCCAAAATACACAGTCGGTGCGGTCGCTGTGTTTACATTTTTACTTAACACACTTAGTGCATCTGCACCAAGCTGTATCGCAGCAGAGCCCCCTGCCCCAACCTCCTCGGCGAATACGCTTATCGGCGTAAGGCAGAGCGTCATGCATAAAGTCAGCAGGATACTAAGTATTCGTTTTTTCATTTTTCGCCACCTCCATTATATGAATTTAATCAAGAGCGGTTATTGTAATAGTACCTCTAAAGCCACCTAGATAAGTATTGTATGCCGAATTTTCAAACCACAACTGCAATGTAATGTCTTTATTTGACGCATCATACATTCTGTTGAAATTAAAGGAATGTTGATCATTGGTATACGGTATTTTTGCCCCATCCCTTTTTATTCGTGTAAGCTCCCTGCACAGATCGTCATCATAACCGTCCGTCATCTGAATAGAGTAATTGCCGCTTTTGTTAGCTTCGTTTGAACCAACTTCGAGAGAACCGCTTAAGCAGACATTGTAAATATGTCCTTTTTTGAGGGTAATATTATTCCTATAGGATGAAATCAAGACGCCCTTGTTTATTTTTTGGTAGACAGTAATATTGGCACGACTGTTATTCAGTACTACTGCACTCGGAGAGGTTGCCTCTCCGTAAAAATATCCCGAACAGCTGCCGTTCTGACCTGCGTCACCCTTGTCGCCTTTATCTCCTTTGTCACCCTTTTCGCCTTTTTCACCGATGTCTCCTTTGTCGCCTTTTTCACCGTCAACTCCTGTGGCTTTCACTCCCGTATCGGTCGTTCCAATCCACCAGTTGCCGTTTTCACCGATGAACGGTGTGTTGCCGTCTTTGCCGTCAGCGCCGTTTTGTCCGTTTGTTCCGTCCTTACCATCAGCACCGTCTTTGCCGTCAACACCATCTTTACCGTCAACACCGTCTTTGCCGTTTATACCATCCTTACCGTCTTTGCCGTTTATACCGTCCTTACCGTCTGCGCCGTCAAGACCTTTCAAAATTGAAAGATCGTAAAGGTTAAGCCATATTTCATCGCCGACATAACGCCACTGTAGGTTATTTTCATTTACACGGAACTCAGGTGTTTTTCCGTTTGCTCCGTCCTTACCGTTCTGTCCGGCATCTCCTTTATCTCCCTTGTCGCCTTTTTCACCGTCAACACCTGCGGCTTTTACGCCAATGTCGGTCACTCCGAGCCACCAGTTGCCGTTTTCACCGATGAACGGCGTATCACCGTTTTTGCCGTCAATACCATCGACACCGTTCTTTCCGTCGATTCCGTCTTTTCCGTCAAGGCCTTTCAAATTTGAAAGATCGTAAAGATTTAACCATATTTCTTCACTGACATAACGCCATTGAAGATTGTTTTCATTTACACGGAACTCCGGTGCTTTTCCGTTTGCTCCGTCTTTACCGTTCTGCCCTGTGGGTCCTTTTATATCGGAAATGGCAACAAGGTTTTGCCAATTTTCTCCTTCATAGCGCCACTGTATATATTCTGTTGTTCTTTGTACCTCTATGTTTTTGCCGTCAACGCCGTTTTTACCGTCAAGACCGTCTTTGCCGTCAAGACCGTTCTTTCCGTCAGTACCGTCTTTACCGTCAAGACCGTTTTTGCCGTCAGTACCGTTCTTTCCGTCAGTACCGTCTTTGCCGTCAAGACCGTTTTTACCGTCAATGCCGTCTTTGCCGTCAGTACCGTCTTTGCCGTCAACGCAGTTTTTACCGTCAATACCGTCTTTTCCATTAGTACCGTCTTTGCCGTCAATGCCGTTTTTACCGTCAGTACCATTTTTACCGTCAGTACCGTCTTTGCCGTCAGTACCGTCTTTGCCGTCAGTACCGTCTTTGCCGTCAATGCCGTTTTTTCCGTCAGTACCTCTGAGCGTGTTAAGAGCTACAAGATCGTGCCATTCCTCTTCGGCGGTATCTCTCCATTGGATTGCTGTGCCGTTGTTTCGCACCTCCGGCAACAGGGTTTTGCTATTTTCCGCCTTGCTACATACGGCAGCAAATGCAATGCAAAGTACGATGCAAAGCACAAGACAAAGTGTGGTAGTAATACAGTATATTCGTTTTTTCATTTGTCATTGCCTCCTCTCAAATATTGTGAACGGTATTTATCAGCAAACAGGGCAACACCCTGTTTTAAGACCTCCATTTGGGTTTTTAAATAATATTCATCCTCAAACATAGCATAGTGTACACAGGCACGGACAAATATAAAAATGAGCGGTGTAATCACCGTGTACGGAATGCCGATTTTCGGCTCAAGTCGCTTTGCATACTCGGTATAGCGCTCATTTACCCCCTCAAAGAATTTCTTGCCGTGCTCAATATATTTCGGATGGGTATAGACCTGATACATCAGCCGATATTTCTTGCCGTGCTTCTTTGCGGTCCAATACGGAACCTCTTTCACAAATCGAACAACATCCTTCGGGTCGGTGGGAGCTTTTTCCATAAAATCATCCTCGACCTTTTCCATACAGTATGCAGTTGATTCAATAATCAGTTCATCAACACTGTTGAAATAGGAATACAGATTTCCCGTTGTACAGCCACACGCTGCCGCCAAAGCCTTGATGCCCGTACCTGTCAATCCGTTTTCAGCATAGCATTCAAAGCATTTTTCCATTATTTCCTTCTTACGCTCGTTGTGCTGTTCCTCTGTTGTTCTCATAATGTTCGCTTCCTTTTGATAACTAATCGATTAATTAATTATAGTATAGCACAGAGCTACGGCAATTTCAACAATTAACTAAGAAAAAATCGCAAAATATTAAATTTTTATCACATCTGTCGGAAACTTTACTGCTATAGCAGTACCCTTTTCCGAACTCTCTTCCACACGAATTTTACCGTTGTGCAGTGCAACGATTTCCCACACCAAAGAAAGTCCCAATCCAACTCCGCCGTATTCTCTGCTTCGGGATTTATCCACACGAAAGAAGGGCTGAAAAATACTTTCTCTGTATTGTTCGGGGATGCCGTAGCCGGTATCCGCAACCGTAATAACGAGCTGATTGTCTTTGTGCATTACGGTAATATTCACTGTACCGTCAAAACGGTTGTAGCGTATAGCGTTTTCGGTCAGATTATATAACAAACGATAAATCAGCGTGTCACTGCCTGTCATAACAGCATCGCCCGTGCTTTCAAGTGTAACATTGTTCTTCTCTGCAAGTGGTGCAAGGTCAGTGAAAATCTCTTCTACCATAGGGCCTATCTCTATGCGGTCGGCACACGATACTGTGCGAAGCTCGCTCATTTCCAACAGGGTTTTTGTCATTTGTGTCATTCGTTCGGTCTGCTCACGCAACAATCGGAGGAACTCCGCCGTTTCAGGCAATACCTCGGAATGCTCTGCAGAAAAAAGTTCAATCTGTGCCTGCATAAGCGAGAGCGGCGTGCGCAACTCATGTGCGGCGTTTCCCGTGAACTGTCGTTGAGCGGTAAATCCCTCATCAAGACGGTCAAGCATCAGATTGAACGACTTGACAAACTGTCTCAGTTCAGGCGGAACATCTTCGGTTATCTTCATATCCGTCAAATTGTTAGGTTGAACCTTTTCAACCCGAGCGGTAAAAGTACGCAGAGGCTTCAGTGCATGCCCGCTTAAAAAATACGCAAGCACACCGCCTAACAATGTTGCCGCCGCCGTAATATACCAATTGGTAGCGATAAAGGATTCCTGTGCTCCGTTAATTACAATAGTCAATTCACGATCAAGCTTTTCGTGTTCGGGATCGAAAAAGTCAGGTTCTCCTTTGTCCGTATCACCGTAACCTGTAACATAAGAGCCTATGGAATCCATATAATGGCTGCCGGAATAGCCGATAAGAACATTCATAAAAATGCAGGTGGCTCCGATAAGAAGTGCAGTCATCAGAGTTATGCGCCATTGCAAGGATAGCTTTTTCATACTTTTTCTTCCTCCATAACATATCCTTCACCAATGCGATTGCGAATCGGGTCATAGCCGAGTGCCGCACGCAGTTTCTTTCGTAATGCAGATATATGTACTCTTATTGAATTGCTGAAATTGTCAACACTGTTATCCCAAACATGGTCGAGCAGTTCTTCCTGACTGACGGGGCGGCCTTGATTAAGAAGTAAATATTCAAGTATTCCGATTTCTTTTCGGGTAAGTGACAGCTCCTGACCGTCAGCAACGGCAACACGGGCTTTGGTGTCAAAAGCAACCTTTCCACAGTTCAAAACAACATTGTTTTGTGTAAACCGCCGGCGAGTCAGACTGCGTATTCTTGCCTCAAGCTCCTCCAAATGAAAAGGCTTTGTCAGGTAATCGTTTGCTCCGGCATCCAGCCCCTCCACCTTGTCGGCAACCTCACAGCGTGCCGAAAGAATTAACACTCCGGTATCTCTGTCGGTTTGTCGCAGAGTTCGCAGTACCGTCATCCCGTCTGCACCGGGTAAATTCAGATCAAGTAAAACAAGATCATACTTTTCTATTCCGAGCAACTCATTTGCTTTGTTTCCGTCATAACAAAAATCAACGCTGTATGCCAATCTTTTAAGGCTGCGAACAATTGTCTCGCACAGCGCACGCTCGTCTTCAATTACTAAAATACGCATAGAAACTCTCCTTGTTGTGTTTTCATATTTCTTTGATAATTTAATTATATCATTATATCGCTCAGGCATAAAGTTTTTGTTAAGTTTTCGTTCTTAACAGGGATTTTACATCCTCTGTGCTACAATGAGAGCACAAAAGAAAGGAGTGACCGAATTGACTCGAAAGAAAAAAGTCGTATTTCAGATCGTACTGATTATCTGCGGAATTACGATGCTGTGTTACGGAGCTCTGCGAGGAGAGGCAGAAACCGTGTTAAGCAAGGCAATCCGGCTGTGTTTGGAGTGTGTGGGAATTGGATAACAAAGAACCGAAGAAAAAAAGAGGCGGTGTATCGCAGTTTCTCTCACGCTTTCGATGGCTTATTCAAGCAGGAGCAACTTTGCTGAGTAATATTCATCTGCCGAATTTATTGAAGGGCAGAATTTATCAAGGCAAAGGAAAGGCTGTTTGCGTTCCGGGACTGAATTGCTATTCCTGCCCTGCGGCATCGGGTGCATGCCCAATCGGCTCGTTTCAGGCTGTGGTGGGTTCGTCAAAATTCAGTTTTTCATATTATATCACAGGATTCCTCATATTGATAGGAGTTCTGCTCGGGCGTTTTATCTGCGGTTTTTTGTGTCCGTTCGGATGGCTTCAGGAACTGTTACATAAGATACCGACAAAAAAGCTTTCCACTAAAAAGCTGAAGCCACTGACATACATAAAATATGCAGTTTTGCTTTTTGCTGTAGGTTTGCTGCCAATGCTCATTACAAACGATGTGGGTATGGGAGATCCTTTTTTCTGTAAGTATCTTTGTCCTCAAGGAGTACTTGAGGGGGCAATCCCTCTTGCCGCCATTGATTCGGGAATCCGTGCCGCACTGGGTACGCTCTTTTCGTGGAAGCTGGGCATATTGATCGCAGTAATCGTACTGAGTGTGCTTTTCTACAGACCGTTCTGTAAGTGGCTGTGTCCTCTCGGTGCATTTTATGCATTGCTTAACAAGGTGTCACTTTTCGGAATGAAAGTAGACAAACACAAGTGCATTTCCTGTGGAAAATGTGCCAAAGCATGCAAGATGGATGTAGATGTAACCAAAACTCCCGACCACACCGAATGCATACGCTGCGGTAAGTGTATCCGTGCCTGTCCCACCAAGGCGGTCAGCTTCCGCTACGGCTTTGGCAAAGGAAAAGAAAATGATTGTACCGCTGAAAAAGCGGAAACAGCAAAACAAAAAATTGAAACAGAAATTGAAACAGAAAAGGAGTAAATACCATGAAAACAACAAAAATTTTAACCTTACTGACTGCCTTGGTGATGTTGTTAAAGCTTTGCCGCCTGTGGCACAAACAAAGGCAACACGACGAATACTACCGCAAATAAGAAAAGCGAAACGGCTATGCTGACAGCTGTGAATCCGAAAACAAAAGACGAGGCCGCCGACCTGCATCAAAAACTGATGGCACAGGAAAATGCTATTCTTTCCGAAAACAGCAAGCTTTGGGAAAAGGTATTTGCTTCAGCCGATAAAGGTATGGCGATGAATGAGGACGGCAAAAACTACGGCGATTTTCTTCTGAAAACGATTGACGGTATCAAGGATCAGTTCAGTGCAGATGAGTTGAAGCTGCTTAATGAAGGCGCCGAAGAGATTAAGGAAATTGAAGGAAAACTGACGATTTTGGAACAAAAATTTCCCGGATGCGGAGAAAAACCGTCCGATGGAGATATGAGCGTTCCGGCGGAAAACGGTAAGCCCATCGAAAAGGATAATCTGAAGAAATTCCCGACATTTGACGGCAAGGATCTTGACGGAAACGAAGTTAAGAGCAGTACGCTTTTTGCAAAAAATACCGTTACTGTAGTAAACTTCTGGTTTACCACCTGCAATCCCTGCGTGGAAGAACTTGCCGACCTGGAAGCTCTGAATAAACAGCTTGCAAAAAAAGGCGGAGCAGTAGTCGGAATCAATTCATTTACACTTGACGGTGACAAAACGGCTATCTCTGACGCAAAGAATATTCTGGCAAAAAAGGGTGTGACCTACAAAAACATTTGGTTTGATTCAAAAAGTAAAGCCGGAGAATTCACATCCGGATTGTACTCCTACCCCACAACTTATGTTGTCGATAAAAACGGTAATATTGTGGGAGAGCCGATTGTCGGTGCAATAACCTCCGAAAAGCAGTCTGAAAAGCTGCAAAAGTTGATTGATCAGGCAATTGCAAACAGCAAGAACTGATGTGTGCCCTGTCCCGACAAAGTATTAATAATGCATATTTTCAGGTTCTGTAAATTTTACATATAGATTCCAACAAATATGCCAATAATTAAACCCATATAATTTTTCGTACAACAAAACCTCCTGCAACGGATTTTACTCTGTGCAGGAGGTTTATTCTTATTTCGATATTTTTTATTTCATCATTATATCTGTATAAAAATTTTACATAGCTGTAAAGTGGTTTGTCATCACAATAAATTTGTATTCTGTTC
>ENA-OQNM01000014-OQNM01000014.1-human-gut-metagenome-genome-assembly--contig:-NODE-14-length-60485-cov-6.514083_pt1 | contig 60485 bp, 51 predicted proteins | sample MGYA00242632_ERZ504886 | MGnify/ENA primary metagenome ERZ504886 (study PRJEB26092, sample SAMD00036424) | human gut metagenome | host: Homo sapiens | study: EMG produced TPA metagenomics assembly of... | reverse complement strand
TTCCACGGCTAAAAGTATGAGAGTGAACAGTTTCGATGATCTTTTCAACTGTTGACCCGGTACGTGTCTGACCTCTGAATAAAATACTGATGCCAGCTGGAAGAGAGCGTTCATATCCTCTATTTCTTTTAATGGCAGAGTACAGTATTCATCCAGTTTGCTTCGGGTTGTAAACAAAATCTGGCAGCGATATTTTAATACTACTGACAGAAAGCTGTCCTGTGTCGCAGTGACATTAAAATTATCTATGATAAGCAGAGTATCAGATTTCAGGGAACGCAGAAAACGGTTATGTCTTTGAAACCGTTCCTGGTCAGTGCTTTCCGGCGGATCGTCAATAAATGTTTATGATACACTAAAATTACCAGAAAAAAGCGTCAGAATTCCCTGAAATCAGCAAGGGATTTTCCTCAAAAAAGGCGGGACATATTGTATCCCCTTCACAATGCAGATATCCTTTGGGTAGAGACCAATCTATTCAAAGGAGGAAAGGAAGATGTACACTATGTCCCAGATCAATCATATCAAAGATTTAAGCAATTGTGGATACCGGATCAGTGAAATTTCAAAGAAAACTGGTGCCGATCCTAAAACAATCCGCAAATATCTTTCCCAGGAGGACTTCTCACCAGTACCTCCGGTTGTCCAGACACAGCCATCCAAGCTGGATCCGTTTAAGCCTGTTATCCACGAGTGGCTTGATGAGGATAAAAAGCACTGGCGTAAACAACATCACACTGCACAGCGGATATATGAACGTCTGGTTGAAGAACAGGGATATACAGGCAGCTACAGCGTTGTCCAGCGTTATCTGAAAAAATGCCGTTCCGTCCAGACAGAAAAAGCGAACCTTGAACTGGTATGGGATCCCGGCCCGGCCCAGGTTGATTTTGGAGAAGCTGATTTCTATGAAAACGGAAAACTGGTCAGAAAGAAATATCTTACTGTATCGTTCCCTTACAGCAATGATGGATACAGTCAGGTATTCGGCGGTGAAACGGCTGAATGTGTCTGCCAGGGGCTGCTTGATATCTTTGAATTCATTGGTGGCGTACCTCCACTGCTGATCTTTGATAATGCTACTGGTGTTGGACGCAGGATCGGTGATATGATTCACGAAACAGAACTTTTTTCCCGTTTTCGTGCTCATTACCATTTCCGTGTCCGGTTCTGTAACCCTTATTCTGGATGGGAAAAGGGAAATGTGGAACGCAAGGTGGATTATAACAGGGCAAACCTCTTTGTGCCTGTTCCGCATTTTTCAGATGTTATCCAGTATAACCATAAGCTGCTTTTAAAGCATAAGCGGAAAGCTTCTGAGCTTCACTATAAAAAACAGGTTCCAATCTGCGAACTCTTTGAAGAAGACCGCAAAGCGTTGCTGATGCTGCCGCCCAAACCTTTTAATGTATGCAGATATGAATGGCTGAAGGCAGATGGTTATGGAAAAGTCTGCATGGATGGAAAACATTTTTATTCAACAAGGCCTGAAAATGCCAATCAGAAGGTACTGGTTGGAATCCGCGCCCATTCGGTTGATATCCTTACAGACGGAGGGCAGGTCATTACCACCCATAAGCGTGTATTTGGCGACAACAGGAGCGATGTCAGTGATTATACAACTACGCTTGCTGTGCTTATGAAAAACTCCGGGGCATGGGGAAACAGCGGACTCCGGCAGGAAACCCCGGATGTCCTGCGTACATACATGGATGCGCAGCCGAAAGAAAAACTTAAGGACTGCCTGCGGATCATGAACGAACTTACAAACCAGTACGGCTTTCAGGCTGCTGCTTCCGCAATGGAAATGGCATGTGCCAGAGGGAACATCAATATTTGTGATGCATCGGTACTGGCTGCCCGGATCACCGGATATGGGATCACTACTCCTCCAGAGACCGGTCCATCATTGGATATCTATGACGAAGCATTCCTGAAAGGAGGCAGCAAAGCATTATGATGACACCCAAAATGAAAGAAGACCTCTGCACACAGATCCTGAATGCCAGCAGACAGCTGTTTCTATCCTCAAAGATCTCCGAGGTCTGCCAGGAGGAGGGAACACAGAAACAGCTGGAGTTTGTCCTGGAACTTATGAACGAAGAGCTTACCTTGCGTGATGAAAACCGTCGGAAACGTCTGATCAAACGGGCCGGGTTTACCAACATACAAAACATTTAGAAGGATTCAGTTACCAGCATGTCAAACTTCCTCCTGCTTTTAGCAGGAAGGAGTTAGAATCACTGGAGTTTGTGCCCGGACAGAAGAACCTTGTACTGTATGGTCCTGTTGGAGTAGGGAAAACACATATGGCAATCGCAGCTGGTGTGAAAGCCTGCAATCTTGGATATAAAACAAAGTTTTACACTGTAACGGAACTGGTCCTGAAACTGGCGGAATCCCGCAAAAATGGGACTCTGGAGAGGCTTCTCCGGGATTTACGGAGCCTGGACCTGTTGATCCTGGATGAGTGGGGATATGTACCAGTAGACAAAGATGGTTCTCAACTGCTATTTCGGGTGATATCAGACAGTTATGAAAGTAAAAGCCTGATACTGACAACCAATCTGGAATTTTCCAAATGGGGAGGAATATTCACTGACGATCAGATGGCTGCCGCCATGATTGACAGACTGGTTCATCATGGTCACCTGCTGATCTTTGAGGGAAAAAGCTACCGGATGGAGCATGCTCTCATGCGCCAGGATGCATAAAACGTTCTGCCTAAAGCAAGGAAAATCCTTTGCTAAAAACAGGGAATTCTGACGCTTTTTTTAGGGAAAAGTGCTTGACAAAAAAACAGATATGGGAGTATTGCCCCTTCAGCGTGTCCAGATATTGCCGCAAGATAGTCTCACGGCTCATGGCGTTTACCAGGGATACCTCCATACCGGATAACTGGATGTCCGCAGGCATCAGGTCTACACCCTCTGGGTGGTGCAGGATACCCTCGCCGGGACGAAGCGGCTCATCCATCAGGATACGCCCCATAGCGTCCGACAGCGTAAAGGGCAGCTTGTCCGGCTGGGGATGGCCCAGGCTGATTGTCAGGCTCCCTTGCGGGTCCCCGTCGATCAGCAGGACTTTCTTTCCGGCCTGCGCCAGCCCGATTCCCAAGTTGGCACAGGTCGTTGTCTTGCCAACGCCGCCTTTCTGGTTGGCAATGGCGATGATTTGCGTGTTCATTGACTTCACCTCATTTCTAATTATTGCTGTTGCTTCTGGAAATAGAAAAAGCCGCCACTTCAAAATCATAAAGTGACGGCCCTTTCTAATGCCGGAATCTCTGAAACAAAAAAGCACCCAGTTATTTGTTACTGAGTGCCTGCATTAGAATCGTATTTAATTGTTCAGATTTGGTCAGATTATGCCAAACCCTCCAGCGAAAAATCCGGTGTCTGAGAGTGCCAAAATCACCCTCAAAAATACCCCCGAAATTGCTCTCTGGTTGTCCTATTTTTTAACCACTAAGGCCGTTTTTTGACCCCATTTTTGCCGGTTGTCCTATATTTAACCACTAAAAATTGGGTGAAAACGGCTCTCGTTTGGTCAAATCAAGTCAAACTATATCAGCCCGTTTAGGTATAAGAAAACCCCGGAAAACCTTGATTTTCCGGGGTTTTTGAACCATTTTGATATAGTCTGAGCAGTCGATTATCGCTTGCTGAACTGCGGAGCGCGACGAGCTGCTTTGAGACCGTATTTCTTACGCTCTTTCATTCTAGGATCACGAGTCAGGAATCCTGCTTTTTTCAGAACTGGTCTGTAGTCGTTATCTACAGTCAGAAGGGCACGTGCAACACCGTGACGGATTGCTCCTGCCTGTCCTGTGTATCCGCCGCCGTGAACGTTTACGATCACGTCAAATTTATCAGCGGTCTCTGTAGCTGCCAGAGGCTGACGAACGATAACTTTCAGGGTCTCCAGACCAAAATACTCATCGATGTCTCTTTTATTGATGGTAACTTTACCAGTTCCCGGTACAAGATATACTCTTGCGATAGATTTTTTTCTTCTTCCGGTTCCGTAATATTTTGCGCTAGCCAATGTTCTTTACCTCCCTATTAAAATGTTAATACTTCTGGTTTCTGAGCTGCATGAGCGTGCTCTGCACCAGCGTATACGTGAAGTTTTGTGAACATCTGTCTTCCAAGAGGTCCTTTTGGAAGCATGCCTTTCACTGCAAGTTCAACAACCTTCTCCGGTTTCTTAGCCATCATCTCACGAAGAGTAGCTTCTTTCATTCCACCAACATAATCGGAGTGGCTGTAATAGATCTTCTGATCCAGTTTTTTACCGGTTACTGCTACTTTATCAGCGTTGATTACGATTACGTAATCACCAGTATCTACGTGCGGAGTGTACTCCGGTTTGTTTTTCCACGTAATACTTTTGCTACTTCAGATGCCAGACGTCCTAATGTACATCCTTCTGCATCAACAACATACCATTTTCTTTCAATCTTATCTGGATTTGCCATAAAGGTGTTCATGGATATAACCTCCTGTGAAAAATTCAATTTACTGTTTCATGTATATAGGAAACCGCCTTACCGGGGCTTATGGCATCGGCGTTTTCAAACTACGTCACACATTTAGTAATTATATTATACGGATTTTGGAATGTCAACTGTTTTTTACCCATATTTTGCATTTTTTCGTAAACTGCGAGTCTGTTTTTCGGGAAATACAGACCACTTATGTCTTTACTCGAAATCCCATTCGGGATACCGGATCTGCACCAGGGTCAGACCCTCCGGCCTGGCCGTTGCTCCCGCCATTTTTCGATCCTTCGCCGCAAGGATTTCTTTTACTTTCTCCGGCGGATAATCACCCTTTCCAACCTCAAGCAGTGTTCCAGTGATAATCCGCACCATATTGTAGAGAAAACCGTTTCCAGTGATCCGGAAGCGGATCAGATCGTCTTCTTTTTCCAAACTCGTTTCATAGATGGTACGGACCGTGTCGGTCACCTCCGGTTTTGCTGTTGCAAAGCTTTTGAAATCATGCATGCCAACCAGATACGATGCTGCCTGCCGCATCGCATCCACATCCAGCGGGCCGTACCAGAAATAGGAATTCAGTCTCCGCGTCGGATCTGCAAAGGTGCGGTTCAAAATCCTGTATTCATATGTTTTGACTGTTGCGGTAAAACGCGGGTGAAAGTCCGGCGGCACTTCGGATGATCCCTGAATACGGATATCTGCCGGAAGCCGTGTATTCAATGCAAATGCGATACGGTCCGCCGGCATTCTCGCATCCGTATCAAATACCGCAACATTGCCGAGAGCATGTACCCCGGCATCGGTCCGGCTTGCGCCGATGCAGGCAATTTTTTTCGCAAAGAGATCGGAAAGAGCCTGATTTAATACTTCCTGTACTGTAATGCCGTTTGGCTGCACCTGCCATCCACAGTAATTTGTGCCGTCATACGCTACAATCAGTTTAATTCTGCGCATTCTTCTCCTCCGTTTTCGTCAAAGTCAGAGTCCGCACACGCGAAGGCCGATACTGCAAACAAGGTATGCCATAAGAACGCCATACGCTGCATAATCGCGCGTCTGATACCGAAGCGGTTTCATCTGTGTTCTTCCCTCTCCTCCATGATAGCAGCGTGCTTCCATCGCCAGCGCCAGATCATTTGCACGGCGGAAGGCTGAAATAAACAGCGGCACCAGAAGCGGCACCATGTTCTTTACTCTCTGGATAATATTTCCGCTCTCAAAATCCGCGCCGCGCGCCATCTGCGCTTTCATAATCTTGTCTGTCTCTTCCAGAAGAATCGGGATAAAACGGAGCGCGATTGACATCATCATGGAAATCTCATGCACCGGCACATGGATTTTTTTCAATGGTCCGAGCAGGCTTTCGAGTGCATCCGTCAGCTGGTTCGGTGTTGTCGTCAGCGTCATCAGCGAAGAGCCGATCATCAGGAAAATCAGACGCACCGACATACGGCATGCCATAGCCACACCCTCACGGGTGATCGTAATTTTCCAGATACGGACGAGCACCTCACCCGGCGTAAATAGGATGTTAAATACCATCGTAATCGCAAGCAGCACAAAAATTGATTTCAGACCCTTCGTGATAAATTTGAACGGTACCTTCGACAGTTTAATCATCACCGCAAGGAATACGGTTCCAAGCAGATAGCCCCAGTTGTGGAACAGAAAAAGGGAAATGACATAAACGAGTGTTCCCACAAATTTTACACGCGGGTCAAGTCGGTGCAGAATAGAATCTGCCGGGTAATACTGTCCCAGAGTAATATCTCTTAACATACTTCTGCTCCTTTTTCCCGTTTTTCTTCTGACTTCCAAGCGCCGCAAGAATCGTATCGCGCGCCTCTTCAACCGTTGTCGCCGTTACGTCCACGTCCATGCCGTGTTCCTTTAGCGCATGCATAATATACGTCATCTGCGGCGCTGCAAGGCCGATTTTCTCGAGTTCTTTATAGTGGGCAAAGACTTTCTTCGGAGTATCGTCAAACGCCACATGACCGTGGTTCATGACAATAATCCGCTCTACATATTTTGCAATATCCTCCATGCTGTGCGATACGAGCACAACCGAAATGCCGCGCGTCTTATGCAGCAGCGCAAGCTGATCGAGGATTTCATCGCGTCCCTTCGGATCAAGGCCTGCAGTCGGCTCGTCAAGCACCAGAAAATCCGGGTTCATTGCAAGCACACCGGCAATCGCAACACGACGTTTCTGACCTCCGGAGAGTTCAAACGGCGATTTTTCATACATTTCCTTTGGAAATCCGACATGATCTAACGCCTCTTCCGCCCGTTTTCTGCATTCCTCCGGTGAAAGTCCCTGGTTTTTCGGACCGAAGCAGACATCTGTGATCACATCCGTCTCAAAGAGCTGATGCTCCGGGTACTGGAAAACCAGTCCCACATGGCTTCGAAGCTCTCTTAGCGGATATCCTTCTTTCCAGATATCCTCTCCGTTATACAGCACCCGTCCCAATGTCGGGCGGATCAGACCGTTCAAATGCTGCACAAGCGTCGATTTTCCGCTTCCCGTATGGCCGATAATCCCAACAAACTGGCCATTCGGAATTTCAAGATTGATATGCTCCAGGGCGTGCATTTCATATGCCGTTCCCGGGCTGTATGTGTACGTTACATCTTCAAGTTTCAATGACATAATGCATTCACCAGTTCTTCAATGGTCAAAATTCCCTCCGGGAGATCTACACCATTTTTTCTCAATTCATAAGCCAACAGTGTCACTTGGGGTACATCAAGACGGAGTTCTTTTAATTTCTCAACTTCGGAAAAAATCTCCCTTGGTGTCCCCTGCATTACCAGCTTACCGTTGTCCATAACGAACACACGGTCCGCAAAAACAACCTCTTCCATGTAATGCGTAATCAGAATAACCGTAACGCCCTTTTCTTCATTCAGCTTACGCACAGCGCGAAGAACCTCTTTTCGTCCGTTCGGATCCAGCATCGCGGTTGGTTCATCAAGAACAATACATTCCGGCTGCATAGCCATCACTCCTGCAATTGCAACCCTCTGTTTCTGACCTCCCGAGAGCTTATTCGGAGAGTGGGCCCGGTATGAAATCATCCCGGTCGCCGTAAGGCTCTCCTCCACCCGTTTCCAGATTTCATCGGTCGGGACACCCAGATTTTCCGGTCCAAAGCCGACATCCTCTTCCACCACATTTCCGATGATCTGGTTATCCGGGTTCTGGAATACCATACCGGCTTTCTGGCGGATCTTCCAGACATCCTCCTCATCTGTCGTCTTCATATCGTCCACCCACATAGTGCCTTCTGTAGGCACCAGCAGAGCGTTGATATGTTTCGCAAGCGTTGATTTTCCGCTTCCGTTATGCCCGAGCACCGCGATAAACTGACCTTTCTGGATTTCCAGACTGACGTCCTCGATCGCTTTTGTTACTTCCGGCTCCTGTCCTTCCTCCTCGTAACGGAGGTATTCATACCCAAGGCCTGCAGCACGTATCATACCCATGACATTATTCCCCGCTTTCTTCTGCATCCGAGCGGATTTCATCAATCAGATTCCAGATCTCCTCGCGTCCCTGTTTTGTCTCTGCAGAAAACGGAATCACAATCGTATCTTTCTCAACCTCCAGCGTCTCGCGGATCAGCTTGATCTGCTTCTGAAGCTGGCTGCGCTTGATCTTGTCCAGCTTCGTCGCAATGATGATCGGCTGATAGCCGTTTCGAAGAATCCAGTCGTACATGATGCGATCGTTGTTGGACGGTGCATGACGGATATCAATCAGAAGAAATACTGCGTGCAGCATTTTTGACTGATGCAGATAATCCTCGATCAGCTTGCCCCATTTTGCTTTAACCTCCTCGGAGGCTCTCGCAAAACCGTATCCCGGCAAATCCACCAGATACATTTCCTCATTGATGTGGTAGTAGTTGATCGTCTGTGTTTTTCCCGGCTGCGCACTGGTACGCGCCAGTGATTTCCGATTCATCAGGGCATTGATGAGAGAAGATTTTCCAACATTGGATTTTCCCGCAAATGCCACTTCCACCTGACCGGTATCCGGCAGTTTACTGGTGATTCCGCAGACGTGCTGCAGCTCTACCTGTTTAATTACCATACTTTTCTTCTCCTGTTTTTTGCATCTTCTGGCCTTACTTCTTTTCCACAAGTGCCAGTTTTAATACCTGTTCCATGCTGCCGACAAATTCGATCTGCAGTCCGTCTGTGATCTCCGCATCCAGTTCTCTGACATCCGGCTCATTTTTCTCCGGAACGAGAACCATATGGATACCGGCTTTCTTTGCCGCCAGCAGCTTCTCTTTTAAGCCGCCGATCGGAAGCACACGGCCGCGGAGCGTAATCTCTCCGGTCATCGCAACGTCTGCTTTTACCGGAACCTTTGTGATCGCGGAAACCATCGCCGTCGCCATCGTAATACCGGCAGACGGGCCATCTTTTGGAACGGCTCCCTCCGGAATATGAATGTGGATGTCGTGTTTCTCGAAAAATTCTTTCGGAATCTCATACTGCTCTGCCACGGAACGAATAAAGCTGATGCCCGCCTGCGCAGACTCCTTCATCACATCGCCGAGCTGGCCGGTCAGCAGAAACTCTCCTTTTCCCGGCATCACATTGACCTCGATCTGCAGCGTATCGCCGCCGACTGCCGTCCAGGCAAGACCGCGCACAATACCAATCTCCGGTTTTCGTTGGCCGGCTGGAACTCATACCTCTCTTTTCCGAGGAACTCTTCCAGATTTTCTTTCGTCACAACAACCTCTTTTACCTGTTCCTCGAGAATCTTTCTCGCGCTCTTTCTGCAGATTCTGCCGATCTGGCGCTCCAGGGAGCGGACACCGGCCTCTCTGGTGTAGCCGCTGATCACTTCCATCAGCGCCTCATCCTCGATCACAAGCTGTGCTTCTTTCAGACCGTTCGCCTTCTTCTGCTTCGGAACGAGATGTTCTTTTGCGATATGGAACTTCTCGTTTTCCGTATAGCTTGAAATTTCAATCACTTCCATACGGTCCAGCAGCGGACGCGGAATGTTCTGAATATCATTTGCGGTTGCAATAAAGAGCACCTCCGAAAGGTCGATCGGAAGCTCTACGTAATGATCGGCAAATTTATTATTCTGCTCGGAATCGAGGACCTCAAGAAGTGCGGAAGAGGTATCTCCCTTGTAATCTGCACTTACTTTGTCGATCTCATCGAGCAGCATCAGCGGATTTTTCACCTTCGCCTGATGGAGTCCCGCCGCAATGCGTCCCGGCATCGCGCCGATGTAGGTTCTTCTGTGGCCGCGGATCTCCGCCTCATCCCGCACACCGCCGAGACAGATGCGGACGTATTTTTTATTCAGGGCTCGCGCCACGCTTCTCGCAATCGAGGTCTTACCGGTTCCCGGAGGGCCTGCCAGGCAGAGAATCGGGCTCTCGCCTTTCTTCGTCAGGGTGCGTACGGCCAGGAATTCGAGGATTCTCTCTTTTACTTTCGAAAGACCGTAGTGATCTTCCTCCAGAATCTCGCGTGCTCTTGCCAGATCTTGATTGTCACGGGATGCCTTATCCCACGGAAGCCCCAGCAGTGTCTCGATATAGCCGCGGATCACGCCTGCCTCGGACGGATTGCTGGCCGAATTTTCCAGACGGTGGATCTCTTCGGAAATCCGCTCTTTTACCTCTTTGGAAGCTTTGAGCTTCTCAAGCTGCTTCTTATAATTTTCAATCTCGGTCCGGGAATTGTCCTCGCCGAGTTCCTCGCGGATGACTTTAAGCTGCTCGCGCAGAATATAATCACGCTGGTTCTTATCGATCCGCTCTTTGATTTTTCCCTGAATCTCCGAACGGATCTCCTGAATCTGAATCTCGTTGGCGATCATGACGCAGAGCGTATCATACCGCTCGGAAAGCTCCACAGCCTCCAGCAGTTTCTGGCGGTTTACGTAGTCGAGGGGCAGATTCATGCAGATCTGATCCACCAGCTTTCCAACTTCTTCGGTTCCGAGGATCTGGCCTGCCAGTTCCTTGCTGACTTTCTGCGTCTGCTCGCAGTAGACGGCAAACAGCTCTTTTAAGTTGCGCAGCATTGCTTCCTGCTCGATATCGGAAAACTGCATTTCGTCCGAGCCGGTAAACAGCGCCACCTCGGCGCGGAGATACTCGCTCTCCTCTTCCTCGAAGTTCAGCAGTTCTGCGCGTCTTTCTGCTTCTACGAGAATCCGAAGAACATCCTTGGGCATTCTTACAACCTGTTTGATGACCGCAATTGTTCCAATTTTATACACATCAAGCAGACCCGGTACTTCCGTATCCGGGTCTTTCTGTGTAATCAGGAAAATTTTCTGGTCTCCCAGCATCGCCTCCTCGACCGCACGAACCGATTTAGGTCTGCTGATATCAAAATGTACAATCATATCCGGCAAAATCGTCGTTCCACGCAGCGCAATCGCCGGTAATACTTTTGTCACTTCTTCCATTTAAGTTTCCTCCTGCGTTTTTCAGGCGGTTTCCGGTCTTCCGGATCTTCTTCCCATATTCCGCCGTGGAACAGGGGCCGGTTCGCCGTGAATAATCTCCGGCTCCGCCTTCTTTTCTACAGCGTCCTTGGTGATGACGCATTCTTTTGTCGTATTGTCCGACGGGATCTCATACATCAGATCCATCATCGTATCTTCCATGATTGCGCGGAGACCTCTGGCGCCTGTTTTCCGCTCCAGGGATTTCTTTGCAATCGCTTCGAGTGCATCTTCTTTGAAGTCAAGCTGTACGCCGTCCAGCTCAAACAGCTTCTTGTACTGTTTGACCAGAGAATTCTTCGGCTCAACCAGAATCTTCATCAGGGCCGTCTCATCCAGAGAATTTAACGTAACGACAATCGGCACACGTCCGACAAACTCCGGAATCAGGCCGAACTTGGTCAGATCCTGCGGCATGACCTGACGGAGCAGATCTCCGACATTCTCATCTTTTGCATGGCCGATCGGATTGTTGAATCCGATGGATTTCGTATCCTGTCTCGTCTCGATGATCTTCTCGAGTCCTTCGAATGCACCGCCGCAGATAAAGAGGATATTCGTCGTATCAATCTGAATAAACTCCTGATGCGGATGCTTTCTTCCGCCCTGCGGCGGAACGGAAGCTACAGTTCCCTCCAGGATTTTCAGCAGTGCCTGCTGTACACCCTCGCCGGAAACATCTCGTGTGATCGAAGCGTTTTCGGATTTTCTTGTGATTTTATCGATCTCATCGATGTAGATGATTCCGTGCTCAGCGCGCTCGATATCATAGTCTGCTGCCTGAATGAGGCGGAGCAGAATGTTTTCTACGTCCTCGCCGACATAACCTGCCTCGGTGAGCGCCGTTGCGTCTGCAATTGCAAACGGAACGTTGATCAGTTTGGCCAGTGTCTGTGCCAGATACGTTTTTCCGGAACCGGTCGGTCCGAGCATCAGAATGTTGCTCTTCTGCAGTTCGATGTCGGAGGATGCACCGGAAAGCACTCGTTTGTAATGGTTGTAAACAGCAACGGAGAGCACTTTTTTCGCCTCATCCTGTCCGATTACGTAGTCATCCAGAAATGCTTTGATTTCCTTTGGTTTGATCAGGTTGATCTCGTCGGTATTCTGCTCGCCGTACAGATCCTCAAACTCTTCCTGAATGATCTCCGAGCAGATTGCCACGCAGTCATCACAGATGTATGCCCCGTCCGGGCCTGCGATCAGCTTGCGTACCTGGTCTTCTGTCTTTCCGCAGAAAGAGCAGCGGATCTTGGTATCATTCCCTTTTATAGCCATCGTTTTCTTCCTTTCAACATATTACAACTAAACCTTATCGCCGGATAAGGCAAAAGGTGCCGCAAAAGCCTCATTGCCGGAACTACGCTTTTGGACACCTTTCCTCTCTTATCGGTTCGTAATTACATTATCAATCAGACCGTATGCTTTTGCTTCCTCTGCGGACATGTAGTTGTCACGCTCGGTATCGATCTCAATCTGTTCCAGCGGTTTTCCTGTATTTGCCGCCAGAATTTCATTTAATTTCCGTTTGGTTTTCAGAATCTGTTCTGCAACGATTTTGATCTCGGTTGCCTGACCCTGTGCACCGCCGGATGGCTGATGAATCATGATTTCAGAGTTTGGCAGAGCCATTCTCTTTCCTTTGGTACCGCCGGCAAGAAGGAATGCTCCCATGCTGGCAGCCATACCGATACAGATCGTGGATACATCACATTTGATGTACTGCATCGTATCGTAGATAGCAAGTCCTGCGCTTACAGAACCTCCCGGACTGTTGATATACATGTGGATATCTTTTCCCGGATCTTCAGACTCCAGGAACAGAAGCTGTGCAACGATCAGGTTTGCCGATACGTCGGTAACTTCCTCTCCCAGAAAAATAATACGGTCGTTCAGCAGTCTTGAATAAATATCGTAACTTCTCTCTCCCCTGCTTGTCTGCTCGATGACATAAGGTACAAAACTCATTCAATTGCCTCTCTTTCCGAGGTCTTACGCCTCTTTTGCGCTGTCGGCCATGAGAGTTACTGCTTCCTGAACAGCGAGATCTTTCTTCATCTGCTCTTTCTCATATTCGCCAACGAGCTCTTTGAATTTATCCAGCTCCATTTTGTACATTTCAGCCATTTTAGCCAGCTCTTCGTCCAGCTTCTCATCGCTGATCTGGATGTTCTCTGCTTCTGCAACTTTCTCAAGTACCAGTCTGCTCTCGATTCTCTTAACAGCCTGCGGTTTCATCTGCTCTTTTAAGGAATCAACGGTAGCGCCTGTAAACTGCATGTACTGCTCCATGGACAGACCCTGGGACTGGATTCTTCTTGCGAAATCGTCAACCATGTTCTCTACCTGCGTATCGATCATAGCTTCCGGAATCTCCATTGTTGCGTTCTCTACTGCTTTATCTACGACAGCGTTCTCTTTTTCTGTCTTAGCCTGCTCTTCTTTTTTCTTGGTCAGGTTGTCTTTGATTTCTTTTTTGTACTCATCCAGAGTATCGAACTCGGAAACGTCTTTTGCGAAGTCGTCATCAAGTGCCGGAAGCTCTTTTGCTTCGATTTTGTGGATGGTGCATTTGAATACTGCTGCTTTTCCAGCAAGCTCTTCTGCCTGATAATCCTCTGGGAAAGTAACGTTTACTTCCTTCTCCTCTTCCAGAGCTGCGCCAACGAGCTGCTCTTCGAATCCCGGAATGAAGGAATGGGAGCCAAGGGTCAGCGGATAATCTTTTCCAGCGCCGCCGTCGAACGGAACGCCGTCTACAGAACCTTCGAAGTCAAGTGTAACGGTATCTCCGTCTGCTGCCGGACGATCCTCTACATTGATGGTTCTTGCATTTTTCTCCTGCTCTTTTTTCAGCTCAACTTCTACTTCTTCATCTGTAACGGTTGTGTCAGCTTTTGCTACTTCCAGACCTTTGTACTCGCCAAGGGTAACTTCCGGTTTTACTGCTACAGTTGCGGTAAAGATGAAAGCTTTGCCTTTTTCGATCTGCTCTACGTTGATCTCCGGACGGGATACGATGTCCAGTTTGCTCTCTTCTGCTGCTTTGGAATACTCTTCCGGAACAAGGCTGTTTACAGCATCCTCATAGAATACTGCCGGGCCATACATTTTTTCTACCATAGCTCTCGGAACTTTTCCTTTACGGAAGCCCGGAACGCTGATGTTCTTTTTCTGTTTCTGGTAAGCTTTCTCCAGTGCTTTCTCTAATTCTTCAGCCGGAACCTCAATGGTAAGTTTGGCCATATTCTTTTCTAAATTTTCGACCTGTACACTCATTTTATCAATTTCCTCCTTGATTTATCTGAAAAGCGGCAGAAAACCTGCACACCTCTCCATTCTACAGTCATTTATCGAGTATAGCATACTCTTTTCAAAAACGCCAGTGATTTTTTTATATTTCTGTGGTTTTTAGGCTTTTTTTAGCAATGAAATACGATTTTTTCCGCCATTTCTTTTGCTTTGTCCTCTCCCTGCAGAACACGGATCAGCTCCAGTGCGAAGTCAGTGGCTGCTCCCATGCCGCGGCCGGTGGTCACATTTTTGTCGGTGACTGCCGGTACATCGAGTACGTTTGCGCCTGCCAGCTTTTCTTCAAATCCCGGGAAGCAGACGGCGTTTTTATCTTTTAAGATGCCCATCACACCAAGGATGCTCGGCGCTGCGCAGATGGCTGCCAGTTTCTTTCCCTGATCGTCATAGGAACGGATCAGCGCTGCGAGCGTCTCGTTTCCGGCCAGATTTAATGTACCCGGCATTCCGCCCGGAAGTACCAGCATGTCTCCGTCATCAAACTCTCCCTCTTCGATGGTTTCATCTGCAAGAATGGTGATTTTGTGGGATCCTGTTACTTCTTTTCTTCCCATAATAGAAACGGTGCATACGTCTTCTCCGGCTCTGCGCAGCAGATCCACCGGGGTCAGTGCCTCAATCTCTTCACATCCGTCTGCCAGAAATACATAAATCTTTGCCATGGTTTTGTCCTCCTGTGTTGTATGATCAGTCTCGTGTGTTTTGTCACGTGATATTCTCTGCTTTTCTTTGTAACAAACCGCCGCTATTATACCACATTTTTCCGCAGAATGCTTGCATTTCATAAAAATTTCAGGACTTTTTTTCGCAAAAAGCCGGATTTCGCTTAACATCACGGGAAAAGCATGGTAAACTCTTGAAAAAAGCAGTGACGCAATCACGAGAAGGAGTCTCTTTTATGGAAATCGAACGCAAATACCTTCTGGATCAGCTTCCGGAAAATCTTACAAGCTATCCATGTAAAAAAATCGAGCAGGGCTATCTTTCCACCGAACCGGTTGTCCGCATCCGCCGCTCTGACGACGAATATTATCTGACCTACAAGTCAAAAGGGCTGATGGTGCGTGAAGAGTATAATCTTCCGCTCACAAAGGAATCCTACCTGCATCTGCGGGAAAAGGCAGACGGCGTTCTCATCTCAAAAACACGCTATCTGCTGCCGCTTACCGGAACGGATCTGACGATCGAGCTCGATGTCTTTGATGCGCCGTATGAAGGCCTTTACCTCGCAGAGGTGGAGTTTCCGGACGAAGCATCCGCAAACGCCTTTGTTCCTCCGGTATGGTTTGGAAAGGATGTAACCTATTCTTCCGATTATCACAACAGTACGCTCAGTAAAGGAAAAAAACTATAAATTACCAGAAAAATCCCGGTGCCTTTTCCACGGCTGCCGGGATTTTTCCGCTCGTTTGTTTTTTTACTCTTTTTGTGCTTGCTTTTTGCTTGTTTTGGTTTGTTTTTTTGTGCATACATTCTTTATTTTTGCTGCTTTCACATTAGCGTCATTCTGTCAAAGCGGCGGTGCTGCTCCTTCTAATCCACTCCCTTTGATTTCCGGATGCAGGCTCGTGTTGCATCAATAACAGCACTTCTCAGGTTCTCCCGCTCCAGTACGGCAACCGCTTCGATGGTGGTTCCGCCTGGCGAGCAGACCATGTCTTTTAATTCTCCCGGGTGCATTCCTGTCTCGAGAAGCATTTTGGCGCTTCCAAGGACAGACTGTGCAGCAAATTCATATGCCTGTTTTCTCGGCATTCCTTCGGCTACGGCCGCATCTGCAAGAGCCTCCAGGAAAAGAAATACGTACGCCGGCGAGCTTCCGCTGACACCTGTGACGGTATCCATCAGATACTCCGGAACAACTTCTGCGCGGCCAAAGCTTTTCAGGAGGGTTAAAACGAGCTGCAGCTCTTCCTCCGTCACGAGATCATTGGCACAGACGCCGGTCATTCCTTCTCCGACGAGTGCTGGTGTGTTTGGCATAGTGCGAATTAACTTTGTTGGTTTTCCGATTTCTGTACCCAGCCATTGTAAAGACTTACCGGGAAGAATCGATACGATAATCTTCTCGGGTGAGATGAAGTTTTTGACGAGGTTTATTATATTTTTTATTTGGTTTGGCTTTACTGCCAGGAATACAAGATCGGATCCGGCTACGACCGCTTCGTTCTCCATAGTCGCCTGGACTCCAAACTGGTTGGTCAAGCGTTCCACACTTTTCTCCGTGCGGACCGATACCAGAATGTCATCTGCAGATACAACTCCTTTTTGGATCATTCCGCCAATCATGGCACTCGCCATGTTGCCGCCGCCGATAAAACCTACTTTCATGTCTGTTCGCCTCCGTATGCCTGTGTTGTAAAAAATATATGCGACACCCATAGTATGCAACAAAATTTACTTTTTTGCAATACTTTTTCTCTATTTTTCTTCTTTTCTTTTACAATTTTCTTTATTTTTTTCGAATGAAATGTCGCTGTTTGTCGACGAATGTCGAAAAGTGTCTTTTTCTGTCTTTTTTTGCTTTTCTATTCCGCCGGAATCAGCCTTTGGCGGCGGCCTCTTCGGCGTATTTTGTTGTCACGAGTGTCTTGTACGGTGCCTTTTTCTCCAGCTCTCCCGCCTGCTCCAGAATTTCCTGCAGAAGATCAAAACTTTCTTCCTCAAAGATCAGATTTTCTTTCCACGTATCCTGCTCATAGTAGCGGCGCACGATCGCGGTGATGGTTTCCAGCTCGGTTTCTGCAAACTGCGGCGCAATCACTTCTGCAATCTCCTCCGGTGTGTGCGTCTGCACGAAGTCCATTCCCTTCTGCAGTGCCTTCGTGAATTTTTCTACGGTTGCGCCGTGCATTTTCAGATAACTCTGTTTGACGCTGTACGACGTATACGGCACATACCCGGATTCCGTTCCGACCGATGCCACGACATAGCCGTCGCCCTTCTGCTCGAGCAGTGTCGCGGACGGTTCAAATTCAATCGTATAATCCCCCTGTCCGCCGGAGAACGCGGCAGCTGTGGAACCAAAATCGATGCTCTGGTTGATGTTTACGTCTTTTTTATCAATCCCTTTCTGCGCCAGAACATACTCAAAGACCATTTCCGGCATACCGCCTTTTCTTCCCCCTAATACCTCTTTGTTTTTCAATTTTTCCCAGGTAAACGAATTGTCTTTCTCTCTTCCCACAACAAAGTTTCCCGCCCGCTGCGTCAGCTGCGCGAAGTTCACAACCGGGTCTGCGGTTCCCTCGAGGTACGCGTAGACGGTTGCCTCCGCCCCCATAAACCCGATATCCGCCTCGCCGGAAATCATCGCCGTCAGCACTTTATCTGCACCAAATCCTGTTATCAGCGTCAGATCAATGCCCTCGTCCGCGAAATACCCCTCCTCAATTGCCACGTACTGCGGGGCGTAAAAAATGGAGTGGGCAACCTCATTTAATGTCACCTGCTCCACTTTTTCTTTTGTCTCATCTTTTGCCCCGCATCCCGCCAGCGTCACTACCGCCATTGCCAGTACAAGCGCACCTGTCAGCCATTTTCTTTTCATCAACAGATTCTCCTGTTTTTTCATTCTAACCTTAGAATATGATTTCCCGGTAAAAATGCGTGCAAAAAACGAAGGAGAAACGTTCGAATTTCGTTTCTTATTTCTTCTCTTGTTTTTCTTTTGCCTTCTGTTCTTCTTTCGTCCGGATTTTGTCTTCGTACATTTTCTTTTCATTCTACAATCTACCTTATCGCTCCGTCAACACATTTAGGCTTCCTTTTCCGAAATTTTCTATTTTGAAAAACAAATTGAGGATCTCCGCAAAATTTGTTATAGTAAGGATAATTCAAACAGTTACAAAGGAGGCTATTATGAAAATAAAATCAGTTGCTGTTCTGGGCGCCGGAGCGGTTGGGTCTTATGTGATCTGGGGGCTTTCGGAGAAAAAGGACATCCGGCTTGGCGTTATCGCGTCCGGGGAACGGGCGAAGCGTCTGAAAAACAAAGGATGCAAAATTAACGATACGGTTTATCACCCGGAGGTATGGACACCGGAAGAGGCACACGGCGTGGATTTTCTGATCGTCTCGCTCAAATACGGCGCACTGCCGGGGGCTCTTGACGATATTACTGCCGTTACCGGCGAGAATACTGTGATCATGAGTCTGATGAACGGCGTGGACAGCGAGGAGATCATCGCGGAAAAAGCCGGTGCGGAGCATCTGCTTCATGCTGTTATCAAAGTAGCTTCTCATAAAGAGAATGACGGCTACGTTTTCAACCCTGAGGCGACGCTCGGCATCATTTTCGGCGAAGTTTCGGCGCCGTACGACAGTGAGCGTGTGCAGGCTGTTCTGGATCTGTTCTCCGGCACAGGGCTGCATTACCGGGCAACCGATTGTATTTTAGAGGAAATATGGAGCAAATTCCGGCTGAATGTCTGCAATAACCTGCCGCAGGCTATTCTCGGTGCCGGGGTCGGCTGCTACCGCGACAGTGTGCATATGAAGGCGATCAGCGACGGACTCCGCGCAGAACTGATGGCGATTGCGGAGGCAAAGGGAATTGATATCAACAAGGCGGATGTCTCCTCGGGACGCGGAAGTGCGGTTCCGCCGACGGCGCGCTACTCGACGCTCCAGGATCTCGATGCGGGACGCCATACGGAAATTGATATGTTCTCGGGTGCGCTGATCCGCATGGGAAAAGAGCTGGGAATTCCAACGCCTTACAATGAATTTACGTACCATATGATCAAAGCACTGGAAGAGAAAAACGACGGACGGTTTGACTACAGCGGAAGCGAAGAACCGCTCTGGGCGAAATAGATACGATAGGAGAATCTCACGATGAAAGAAATCAAATGGGCTGTACTCGGATGCGGTGTGATTGCAAATGAAATGGCGGTCGCACTGCAGAAAAACGGAAAGAATATTTACGCGGTCGGCAACCGGACCCATGAGAAGGCGGCTGCTTTTGCGGAGAAATATGGAATTGGAAAAGTTTACGATGATTTCCATGAGATGTTTACCGATCCGGAGGTCGATGTCATTTATATCACGACGCCGCACAACACGCATCTTGGCTTTATGAAAGAGGCGATTGCCAATGGAAAACACATTCTCGTTGAGAAATCGATTACACTGAACAGTGACGAGCTCGACGAGGCCATAGCGCTTGCGAAAGAAAAAGGTGTCATCATCGGAGAGGCAATGACGATTTACCATATGCCGATCTACAAAGAGCTGAAAAAATTTCTCGACTCCGGCCGTCTCGGCAGAGTCAATCTGATCACGATGAACTTCGGCAGTTTCAAAGAGTACAACATGAAGAACCGCTTCTTCAACCGGAATCTCGCAGGCGGCGCGATGCTTGATATCGGCGTATACGCACTCTCCTTCATCCGCTGGTTCTTCGACTCCAAGCCGGATCAGCTCCTTTCCCAGGTAAAGCCCGCTCCGACCGGTGTGGACGAGCAGGCCGGCCTCCTTCTCACCAATCAGGAAGGACAGATGGCAAGTGTGATGCTCTCTCTCCACTCCAAACAGCCGAAACGCGGCATGGTTTCCTGTGAGAACGGATTTATCGAGATCATGGAGTACCCGCGTGCCTGGGAAGCAAAAATCACAGACGCTTCCACTGGCGAATCCAAAATCATCAAAGCCGGTGACAACGCCGATGCACTCGCCTATGAGCTCGCCGACATGGAACGCGCCATCAATGGAGATGTATCTGCCATGCACCTCGACTACACGAAGGACGTCATGGATCTGATGACCTCCTTCCGCAGAACCTGGGGCTATACGTACCCGGAGGAAGAAAAATAAGATTCGTACATCAAAAGCCCCTGCCCGGCACACATCAGATGCCGGGCAGGGGCACTTCTTTTCACCTGCAATACTCTGCAATTTTCTTTTTCAGTAATTCCGCATTAATCGGCTTTGCGATATGCACGTTCATGAGGATCAGGTCGAAGGTGTATTCCGGGCTGTCCTGGTAGAGTTCAAGCTTCTTTGTTCTTCCATCGTTTCACCCGTCTTCCACGCATATTTTATACTTCATTTTACGCTGATATTATTTTCTCTGTCAACCCAAATAACATTACATTTCCAATATTTTGCATGTCTTTTTTATTTTTCTGAAATTTTTTTAAATTTTCCGTTTTTCTCTTGCACAATTGTTTTTATGCGTATATAATTGTCTGCAGAAAGCAAAGGGGAGCTCGCGTGCGAAGCGGGCTGAGAGTAGGATGCATCTCCTAGACCCTGAACCTGATTTGGGTAATGCCAACGTAGGGAGATACGATATGCACATTTTCTGCAGATATACCTCCACGTATATCTGCTTTTTTAATCTCTATGAACACATCATCAACAGGTTCTTCCAGTATCACAAGGGAATTTGCTTCTGCAAAAATACTCACACAGGAGGAACAAAAAATTATGTTAGGCACTTGTCTTGACAATGTCAGAAAAACAACCCCTCTCGTACACAACATCACAAATTACGTTACGGTAAACGATGTCGCCAATATTCTGCTGGCATGCGGCGCAAGCCCGATCATGTCCGATGAACCGGAGGATGTCGAGGATATCACCTCCATCTGCGGCGGTCTGAACATCAACATCGGAACGCTGCACAGAACGAGCATCGACGGCATGTACCGTGCCGGTGCAAAAGCAGCTTCGCTCGGCCACAAAATCCTGCTCGATCCAGTCGGCGCAGGCGCAAGCCACTTACGTACTTCGACCGCAGTCGGACTGATGGAAAAAATCCCGTTCACCGTCATCCGCGGAAATATTTCCGAAATCAAAACACTGGCACTCGGAAGCGGAACGACAAAGGGTGTTGACGCAGACGTTGCCGATAAAGTAACAGACGAAAACCTCGACAGCGCCGTTGCTTTTGCAAAAAACTTTGCGAAAGACCACAACTGTGTTGTCGCCATCACAGGAGCGATCGACCTCGTTGCCGATGCTGACACCTGCTACGTGATCCGCAACGGACGCGCCGAGATGGGAAGCATCACCGGAACAGGCTGCCAGCTCTCCGGCATGATGACCGCTTACCTCGTTGCCAACCCGGACGAGCCGTTAAAAGCCGCTGCTGCCGCTGTCTGCGCGATGGGACTTGCCGGCGAGATCGGCTGGAGCCATATGAAACCGGAAGACGGCAACTCCACCTACCGGAACCGCATCATCGACGCCATCTACCACATGGACGGCGAGACGCTGGAGAAAGGTGCAAAGTATGAAGTGCGATAAAAAAGGCCTGCTTTTATATGCTGTGACAGACCGCAGCTGGCTGAACGGCGAGACACTGTACAGCCAGGTGGAAAAGGCTCTGCAGGGCGGCGCAACGTTTATCCAGCTCCGCGAAAAAAATCTTGACCAGGATCACTTTATGGAAGAGGCACTGGAACTGAAAAAACTCTGTGCCGCATACCATGTTCCTTTCGTCATCAACGATAACGTGGAAATCGCAGCTAAGATGGATGCGGACGGCGTTCATGTCGGCCAGAGCGATATGGAGGCCGGCGATGTCCGTGCAAAGCTTGGCCCGGACAAGATCATCGGCGTTTCGGCGCAGACCGTGGAACAGGCCATTCTCGCCGAGCAGCGCGGGGCAGATTACCTCGGCGTCGGCGCGGTCTTCCACACCGGTTCCAAGGCGGATGCGGAGGATGTCAGCCACGAAACGCTGACTGCTATCTGCAATGCCGTTAAAATCCCTGTCATCGCCATCGGCGGCATCACACGCGATAACGTGACGGAGCTTTCCGGCAGCGGCATCTGCGGCATCGCCGTCATCAGTGCCATTTTTGCACAGAAAGACATTGTTTCCGCAACGAAGGATCTGAAAGAACAGACTCTGCGCATGCTGGAAAACAAATAATTTTACGTAACCATTCATCCTCACACCAGGCGGCAGACTGGGGGCACCACTTTCTTTGTCGCCTGTCCAAAAAGAAAAGTAATGCAAAGGAGTAATTCTCATGGACGCGAAAAACATGAAAACAGCATTAACAATCGCGGGAAGTGATTCCAGCGGAGGCGCCGGCATTCAGGCAGACATCAAAACCATGATCACAAACGGAGTTTACGCCATGTCGGCAATTACCGCACTCACCGCCCAGAACACCACCGGAGTTTCCGGTATTTTCGATGTAACACCGGAGTTTCTGGCCGCACAGCTTGACGCCGTCTTTACGGACATCTTCCCGGACGCCGTCAAAATCGGTATGGTATCCTCCCCGGCACTGATCGAAGTCATCTCCGAACGGCTTCGCTTCTACCAGGCCAAACACATCGTTGTGGACCCGGTCCTCGTCGCTACAAGCGGCTCCGCGCTCGCTTCGGGCGGCGTGCCTGACCTGATGAAAAAACTGCTCTTTCCTCTGGCTGAAGTCATCACACCGAATATCCCAGAGGGAGAAGTTCTCTCCGGCATCAAAATCCAGTCGGAAAGCGATATGGAACGCGCCGCAAAAGAGATCGGGGATTCCTGCGGCTGTGCCGTTCTGTTAAAGGGCGGCCACAGTATCAATGATGCCAACGATCTTTTATATCACAACAGCACATTTACCTGGTTCACCGGAAAACGCATCGACAATCCGAACACACACGGCACCGGCTGTACACTCTCCAGCGCCATCGCATCGGGGCTCGCAAAGGGGCTTTCCCTTCCGGATGCCATTTCCGCCGCAAAAGAGTATATTTCGGGCGCACTCGCGAGCATGATGGATCTCGGCCACGGCTCGGGACCGCTGAACCACGCTTACCGGATCTGATTTTGAAAATAAAGGAGAACAACAAATGGAACGCAATTACGCAACACAGATGGACGCCGCACGCCGCGGCATTGTAACACCGGAGTTGAAAAAAGTCGCAGAAAAAGAGTATATGGCCGTGGAAGACCTGATGCCGCTCGTTGCCAGCGGAAAGGTTGCCATTCCGGCCAATAAGCTGCACACCTGCATCGACCCGGAGGGCATCGGCTCGATGCTGCGCACGAAAATCAATGTAAATCTCGGTGTTTCGAAAGACTGTAAAGATTACGATGTGGAGATGCAGAAGGTACTCTCCGCGGTCAATATGGGCGCAGAAGCCATCATGGACCTGTCGAGCCACGGCAATACGCAGCCGTTCCGGCGGAAACTGACCTCCGAATGTCCAGCCATGATCGGCACCGTGCCGGTATATGACAGTGTGATCCATTACCAGAGAGACCTGGATACGCTGACCGCCAAAGATTTTATTGACGTCATCCGCCTCCATGCCGAGGACGGTGTCGATTTCGTCACCCTGCACTGCGGCATCACCAGAAAAACCATCGATCAGATCCGCAAACACAAACGGAAAATGAATATTGTTTCCCGCGGCGGCTCCCTCGTGTTCGCCTGGATGTGCATGACCGGCGAGGAGAATCCGTTCTACGAGTATTACGATGAGATTCTCGATATCTGCCGTGAATACGATGTGACCATTTCTCTCGGCGACGCCTGCCGTCCTGGCTGCCTTGCCGACGCAACGGATGTCTGCCAGATTGAGGAGCTGGTGCGCCTCGGCGAACTCACCAAACGTGCCTGGGAGAAAGACGTTCAGGTTATGGTTGAGGGACCGGGCCACGTTCCGATGGATCAGATTGCGGCCAACATGAAAGTACAGCAGACCATCTGCATGGGCGCTCCGTTCTATGTCCTCGGACCTCTTGTGACCGATATTGCACCGGGCTATGACCACATCACCGCTGCCATCGGAGGCGCAATTGCCGCTATGAACGGCGCTGCTTTCCTGTGCTACGTAACGCCGGCAGAGCATCTGGCTCTTCCGAACCTCGATGACGTAAAGCAGGGCATCATCGCAAGCAAAATCGCCGCACACGCTGCCGACATTGCCAAAGGCGTGCCGCATGCGCGTGATATTGACGACAAGATGGGAGACGCCCGCCGCGTGCTCGATTGGGAAGCACAGTGGGACTGTGCACTGGACCCGGAGACTGCAAAAGCCATCCGTGCTGACCGCTCGCCGGAACAGGAAGATACCTGCTCGATGTGCGGTAAATTCTGTGCCGTGCGAAGCATGAACAAAGCTTTAAACGGCGAACATATCGACATTCTTTAACATCAGTAGACAAGAAGTCACAGTACGCGAAAAGGAACGGTTTTCATTACGAAACCGTTCCTTTTCTGCATTTCCAAAATCTTTTTCTATTTCGCCCATCCTTCGGCGTAACGGACTGCTTTGTGCCATCCGTTCATCTTCTCATCGCGCTCCTCTTTCGAGAGCTCCGGCTCAAATATACGGTCAATGGCTCCGTTCTGTTTTACCGTCTCCTGATCCGGCCAGTAGCCGACGGCGAGTCCCGCAAGATAAGCTGCTCCCATCGCGGTCGTCTCGATGCAGCACGGCCGCTCCACCGGCGCCTGGCTGATGTCCGCCTGGCACTGCATCAGAAAATTGTTGGCGCTTGCTCCGCCGTCCACACGCAGTGCGGAGAGCTTCATGCCGGAATCTGCCTCCATCGCTTTTAAGACATCATCCACCTGATATGTGATCGACTCTAGCGTTGCGCGGATCACATGGTATTTGTTGACGCCGCGGGTCAGGCCGAGAATGGTTCCTCTCGCATACTGATCCCAGTACGGTGCGCCAAGGCCGGTAAACGCCGGTACGACGTAGCAGCCGTTCGTGTCGTTCACCTTCTGCGCCATGTACTCGGAATCCGCCGAGGACTCGATCAGCTTCATCTCATCGCGCAGCCACTGGATTGCGGCTCCGCCGACAAAAATGGATCCCTCGAGCGCATACGTAATCTTGTCCCCGATACCCCATGCAATCGTGGTAACAAGACCGTGTGTCGAAGAAACCGGCTTTTCTCCCGTGTTCATCAGCAGGAAGCAGCCTGTTCCGTATGTATTTTTCGCTTCGCCCGGCGCATAGCAGGTCTGGCCGAACAGCGCCGCCTGCTGGTCTCCCGCTGCTCCCGCAATCGGAATCGGGCCGCCGAAATATGTGGATGCCGTCTCCCCGTAGACACAGCTCGACGGGCGGACTTCCGGCAGCATACAGAGCGGAATGTTCAGCTCTTTTAAGATATCCTCATCCCATTTCAGTGTATGGATATTGAACAGCATTGTACGGGACGCGTTGGTGTAATCGGTGACATGTACCTTTCCCTTTGTCATCTTCCAGATCAGCCACGTCTCCACTGTTCCGAAATAGAGATCGCCTCGCTCCGCCCGCTCGCGCACGCCCGGAACTTCATCTAGAATCCATTTCAGCTTCGTGGCTGAAAAATACGCATCAATCACAAGACCTGTTTTCTCCCGGAAACGGTCAACCAGTCCGCGCTCCATCAGGGAATCGCAGTATTCCGATGTTCTGCGGCACTGCCATACAATTGCATTGTAGACCGGCTCTCCCGTCTTTTTGTCCCAGACGATCGTCGTCTCTCTCTGGTCTGTGATGCCGATTGCCGCGATATCCTCGTAGGACGCGCCCGCTTTCTGCATTGCCTCCACGGCTACACCGAGCATCGTGGACCAGATTTCATTGGCATCGTGCTCCACCCAGCCCGGTTTCGGGAAACGCTGGGTAAACTCCTTCTGCGCAAGGCTTACGATCTGTCCTTTCTGATCAAACAGAATACAGCGGTTGCTCGTTGTGCCGGCATCAAGTGCCATGATGTATTTTCCCACGTTTAAAAATCCTCCTGTCTCACATTTCAAGAAGAGAGCCTGACAGAATCCACTGCCACGCTCTCTTCCTTTTCTTTGTATGTATCGTATCACAGAATTCTTTTTCTGTAAATCAAATCGTGTTTTTCTGCAGCAATTTATGCCGTAATGATCTCCAGCAGCGCACCGCGCAGATCGTTTGAAAGTTCCATGCTCTGCAACTCTGCAGCCAGAATTGCTACCTTTCCGTCCGCTTTGTGAAGAAGATTTGCGATCTGCTCTTTGGTGATGTAGCTGATTTCGGCGTGCAGCAGCAGATCCATCGCACGTGTCATGACATCGTTCTTTGCAATCTCCGTATCTTCCGGCAGACAGATTGTCACGGTATCCTGTGGTTTTACATCTGCCACTGCGATAGCAAGAAGTCCGTCTTTCTCTTTGACTTCTGCATCCGCTTCCACGCCGTTTACAAAGACCTTTGCCTCTTTTGCACTACTTCCACCGAATTCTACGCAATATGTTCTGCTTTCCGGAACAAGGCTCTGATTGCCCTCAACCGGTGCAATTGTAAATTTTCGTGCACCCCATTCGAGCGTCATCGGCGTTTTTGCACAGTCATTCTTCTCATACGCCATGGAAGTATTGTCATCCTCGTACAGAATAAATGTATTATCTGCACCCGCATAAACGCGTACCGTCAGCTCATCCGGGTTAGATTCTACATCCAGCGCACTGATCTTCTCTGTCATCGGGATGATCGCACCTGCTTTCGCAAGAACCGGGATTTCCTCCAGCGTACGGTACAGATCCATACTTCTGCCGCCCTCATAAATCATTCCGTTGAAGAAATCAAACCAGGTTCCCTCCGGCAGCCATACCTTCGTCTTGGCACGCTTCAGCTCCGGAATGCATTTCGTTGTCACCGGTGTTACCATCAGCTCACTTCCGAAGAAGTACTGATTCGGTGCCTGATTTTTGCCCCAGAAAACCGTCTCCGGGTAATCATAATACATCGGAACAACGATCGGTGTATCTTCTTTCCATGCACGGTAGTTCATCGTGTACAGATACGGTACGAGTTTATGACGCAGACGAAGGAAATCATCCATTGTGCTGCGCACTTCCATACTGAAGTTCCAAGGCTCTTTTCCACTGAAGGCACTGTTAGAGCTGTGCAGACGGTTGATCGGAGAAAAGACTCCGTACTGATACCATCTTGCTTCAAGCTCATCGTCACGGTAGCCAAGCATATGGCCGCCGATATCATGACTCCACCATCCGTAGCCGATGTTGGAGGCTGTGCTGGTAAAGTATGGCTGGAAATCCAGGGATTCCCAGGTGATGTGGGTGTCTCCGGAAAATCCGACCGGATAGCGGTGGGAGCCCGGTCCTGCATAGCGGGAGAAGGTCATCGGACGTTTTCCGTCTCTTCCACTGTCAAGAAAATGATAGTGATTCAGCATCCACAGCGGATCAAGACCCTCGATCTTGGTACTCTGTCCCTGCTGCCAGTCAATCCACCAGAAATCGACGCCCTCTTTTTCCATCGGATGATGGACTTTTTCGAAATATACATCGACAAATTTCGGATCGGCAATGTCAAAATTGACCGGCTCTTCTTTTTTTGCATCCACTCCCATAGCTTCTGCTACTTCCGGATAGCAGTCCTCATACGCACGAATTCCGTCTGCCGGATGGACATTCAGTGTTGTCTTCATGCCGCGTGCATGGAGTTTTCCAAGAAAACGCTCCGGATCCGGGAAGAGTTTTTTATTCCAGCTATAGCCGGTCCAGCCGCTGCCGTATTTCGGATCCACATCGTCTACACGGTGCCAGTCCATATCGATAACAGCAACCGAGAATGGAACGTTCTCTTTGTCGAAGTCTTCCATCAGTTTCATATAAGATGCTTCACTGTAACGCCAGTAACGGCTCCACCAGTTTCCGAGTGCAAATCTCGGAAGCATCGGAGTTTTGCCGCAAAGGTGATAAAAATCCTTTAATGCCAGGCGGAAATTCCAGCCATAGCCGAAGAAGTACAGATCCTGCACTCCTTTCTTTCTCGGGGTCACCCAACCGTCCTCTGTCATCAGAAGCGACTTCGAATCATCCAGAACAGCGGAACCAAACCAGGACATGATACCAGGTTCCAGTTCGCATGCTCCGTTGACCTGATCAAGCGTACGGGCCGTTCCTCCAAGATCCTGTGTCGGATCTCCGTAATGCCATGCCGGTACAGAACTGATGCCGACTGCCGTTGTTTTGCAGGAAAGTCCGTTTGCAGAGAATGCCTTTTTGTTGTAATTCAGCTGCAGATACTTTATGCGCAGCTCCAGCTCATCGCCTGTGTCTTTGACGGAAAATTCCACTGCTGGAAAATCACGGTTTACAACCGTCTGGGATGCTGCATCGATAAATTCACCGTCCTCACTGTATTCCAGCCGAAGAAGATGCTCTGTCAGTACTGTGATACGGTATTTATCGCCTTTTATCACATTCTCGGGATTTGCAAGTGGATGTGTCTCCAATTTCAGATATGGTTTCATATTTTGTTTTTCCCTTTCTTATCTTACCAGTTCTTGCCCTATTTTGAGAACGGGAATCTGTGACAAAAGTCCGTTCTGCCTCAGATTCCTCTGCATTTTTTATTTTGTCTCCAGAACAACCGCCTCATACGCGCGCAGTTTTCGTACCCCCGCTGCCGCGCCGTCCTGCGGATAGTTGCTGATCAGTACCTCTGCTCCCGCAAAGGTTTCCGGAACCGTGTATTCCTGCTCCTCTTTTGTAAAATTGCACATCACGAGGAGTTTCTGGTCGCCTAAGGTTCTGGTATATACATACAGTGCCTCGTCCTCCGGATCGAGCAGCTCGTACGTTCCGTAAACCATGATATCCTTCTCTTTCCGGAGATGAATCAGTTTCTTGTAATAATTGTATACAGAATCCGGATCCGCCATCTCATTCTTGGCATTGACGGTCTCGTAATCCGGTCCGACCTTGATCCACGGTGTTCCTGTGGTAAATCCTGCCGAAGCGGTATCATCCCACTGCATCGGAGTTCTTGCATTGTCTCTTCCGCGCAGGTTCAGGTAGCGCATCATGTCGTCCGGCGCTACTTTTCCGGCACCGGTCAGCTCGTGGAACGCGTTGATGCTCTCAATATCGCGGAACTCGGACAGATCGTGGAACGGAACATTCTTCATGCCAAGCTCATCGCCCTGGTATACATACGGGGTACCCTGCATCATATGAAGGCAGGTTGCCAGCATTTTGGCACTTACCACACGGTATTCCGGTGAATCATCGCCGAAACGGGACAGGCAGCGCGGCTGGTCGTGGTTTCCAAGGAAGAGGCTGTTCCATGCCTTGCCCTCAAGCTCCGTCTGCCATGCTGTCATGACGCGTTTGAAATCTTTGAGCGGTACGCGTTTGTCCGTCCATTTGCCGTATGTTCCGCTTGCCAGATCTACCAGCTCGAACTGGAATACCATACTGAGCTCTTTGCCGTCTGCGGATGCATATTTTTCTGCCTCCTCGATCGTGACACCGGCACACTCACCAACCGTCATCAGATCGTATTTGGAGAGGACTTCCCTGTTCATCTCCTGCAGATACTCATGAACGTGCGGTCCGTTTACGCAGCCGGAATCACCGTAGAGTCCGCCCTCCGGAATTTTTCCGTCCGGCAGCCCTTCCGGTTTGGAGATCATGCTGATAACGTCCATCCGGAAACCGTCAATGCCTTTTTCACACCACCAGTTCATCATATCGAAAACTTCTTTTCGAACCGCCGGGTTCTCCCAGTTCAGATCAGGCTGTTTTGTTGAGAACAGATGCAGGTAATACATCTCTGTCTGCGGATCGTATTTCCATGCGGAACCGGAGAAGCAGCTTCCCCAGTTGTTTGGCTCTTTTCCCTCTTTTGCATCACGCCAGATATAATAATCGCGGTATGGATTGTCTTTCGATTTGCGGCTCTCCACGAACCATTTGTGTTCATCTGAAGTATGATTGACAACAAGGTCCATGACCAGCCTGATGCCTCTTTTATGCATCTCCGAAAGCATGCGGTCAAAATCCTCCATTGTTCCGAACTCCTGCATGATTGCCCGGTAATCGCTGATATCATATCCATTGTCATCGTTTGGTGACTGGTACACCGGAGACAGCCAGATAACATCCACGCCAAGATCCTTCAGATAATCCAGACGGGATGTGATACCATTTAAATCTCCGATACCGTCTCCGTTGCTGTCCATGAAGCTGCGCGGATAAATCTGATACACTACGGCTTCTTTCCACCATTTTTTGTCCATTTTTTTACCTCCTTTATTTCATCCCCAGAACGTGTCTGGTTCTTTAATTCTGTCGTTTGCAAGCACATTTTACCATACCTCACGGTGATTTTTCAATAGTTTTGCGCAAAACCAGCAGTTTCTACAAGAGTTTTTCTGTAAATTTGGTAACTATTTACTTCGTCAGATCTCTTACCGACTCCCTCTCCACCAGCGTTGTCGGCAATGGCGGAATATCTTTTTGTACCGGCTCATCCTGGATCAAGTGCATCAGGACTTCTACGGCACGGCGTGCTTTTCCATCCACCATCTGATGCACGGTAGTCAGCTTCGGCCGCGCAAGTGTCGCATAGGTAACATCATCAAAGCCCGCAATTGAAATTTCCTCCGGAACCTTTATTCCCCTGTTCTGCAGAAAGTTGGATGCTTCAAGTGCATAGTAATCCGATGAAAAAAAGAGCGCTGTCTGTTTTTTGAAGAACGGAAGCATCTCCTCATATGCCTTCTCCCTCTGCTCTGGATTCCACGGGATCACAATATGGCGACTTTCAAAGTCCTCAATTCCCGCCTCCTCCATTGCCTGACGCACACCGAGCCACCGATAGTGGTCAACCCCGAGATCGCAGTCGGATAAAAAGAGAAATTTTTTATGTCCCTTTCCAATCAGGTACTGACTCATCTGGTACGCACCGCCGCGGTCATCCATCGTAATGGAGCGGACTCCAAGTTCCGGCGGGAGATACTGATCAATGGTTACCAGCGGTTTTCCGAGACGTTCCGAGAGCTCTGCAATCTCCTTTTCCTTCAGAGCCATCGCAATCATGCCGTCAAAATTCCAGCCGAGCGCCTGCTGCATAATATCGTCCTGCTCATGGCGCGCAACCAGCATCATATAGTAGCCGTGTTCCCGGATCTGATACTCCAGATTTCCGAGCATTGCCGACACAAAGGGATCCTCAAAGGAAGATGCATTTCCTTTCTTCATGAAACCAAGCGCCACACCAATGAGACCGGAGCTGTTGTTCGCCAGCATGCGCGCGCTGATACTCGGCACGTACTCCATCTCCTTTAAAATCCGGTTGATTTTCTCGACCGTCGCCTTTGAGACGCGCCCTGTCTTTCCGTGTATTACATTCGAAACCGTCGTCGGGCTGACCCCTGCGCGGTCTGCTATATCTTTGATTCTAATCATCGGTTCTCTGCCTTTCCTTTTTCTTCACAATTTTCTGAATTCTGTTATGTTTATTTTACCAAGACGGCAAAATGTTTACAACTACTTTGCATCGGCAAACACTACAAAATTATTACATTTTCTTAAACGATATGTAAGAAAATCTCCATCCCTCCTTCATTTACTTTCCGCCGGTTCCGTGGTAAGATAGGATGACAGAAAAAGTTCACCTTTTTTCTGTAAGAAAGGACCTACACATCATATGCGGCTTGCATTTACAAATTTTTCGATAAAATCTCCCACTGGCAAGAAATCCGGCCGTTTTTTTCTTGCCCTTTTTCTGGGTATTTTTCTCTTCCTCGCTCATCCCATACTCTGTCAGGCTGGTTTTGCCTCCAGTACGCCGTTTACCGGTGCCTCCTGGGAACTGGTCGGGGAATATCCGATTCTCGGCAGCAACGGCGCGGTGCAGTCCGTCTGTGCGACGGAAGATTATATCATCTGCATCGAAAATTTTAATGATCTGACGACAGAGCCGGACGTAGTCTCTGCCTACTATAAAAATGATACAGACGCAGACGGAAATCCCGTTACGCAGTATTCCCTCGCGCATCAGGTAAGGGACGCAGACTTTGCTCACGCAAACGGTATGGCATACAATCCCGTCACACATGAAATCCTCGTGAGCGGCTACAGCAGCCCGGATGCTTCCAATTACGGATGTATCTTCCGCCTCGACCCGGATACTCTCGAGCAGAAAGAGCGGATCCAGCTCTCGACAAGCTACAATATTCTCGGTATTGATTATCTTCCCTCCACCGGCGGCTATCTGATCCAGACCGATGCGGACGGCGGCTACGGCTTTAAACTCCTCGATGCCTCACTTCAGGTGATGGATGACTGGGGCACGTATCCCTTCGATTTTTACATGGAAAACTTTCAGGATCTCTGTGTTTCCGGCGATCTCTTTTTTCTTTTTCCGCTGACGATGCATCTCGGAATCGGAAACTTTATCCAGACATACTCGCTCTCGCAGAAAACACTGCTTGCGGACGACACGGTTGATTTTGGCTTTTCCGACGATATCACCATCAATGAACCAGAGGGCCTCTGTGAGACAAATCCTGGGGAATTTATTGCGATTGTAAACGTAACAAAGGCAGATGGTGGACGGTACGTGCAGTTCTACCGCACCCGGGTGCCGTATCTGTTCACGGTTTCCACTTCCGCGGCGGAGCATGGCTCGGTGTCCGAGGGCGGGGAAGTTTCCAGCGGAGAGGAAAAAACCGTTTCCTACACGGCAGACGAAGGCTTCCGGCTCGCGAAGCTCTCGGTGGACGGCTTGTATCTGCCGGTGACGGAATATCCGGACAGCTACACATTTTCCGATATCCAGAAGGATCATACCCTTGCCGTAACGTTTGAACCGGTTCCGACGGCGACACCGACGCCGACTGCCACTGCGACGCCGACCGAAACACCGGCCATAACCCAGACACCGGAACCGGCCATTTCCAAAGCACCGGCATCATCCACGGTTTCCTTCTCATCTGTGGCTTCCCATTTCGCAGCGTTCTGGAAAGGCACTGTGCATGCCGCTTCCTGGTTCCGCCATCTTGCCTCGGCCGGTGCATCCCTTTTTGCCCGTATCCGGAAGGCAGATCCTGTTTTTCTGGCGATGCCGTTTGTCCTTCTCGTTCTGATTCTGCTCTTTGTCCTCCGCCTGCGGTATGTCCGCCGCATCCGGCGGGAGCGGTCGCGGAAAGCGCTGGAACACAGAAGAAGAACGTACGAAGAACTGGTCAGAGAATTTACGGAAAATCCGAAGGACGAAAAGGTTTCCATCGATGAGCTGCTGCTTACAATTGACGAACTGCAGAAGGAAGAACAGAAAAACACTTAAATGAAACGTATTCACCAGATCAGGAATTGATCTTCTCGGCACAAAAAAAGTATCCCGTTCCTTTTGGGGAAGCGGGATACTTTTTTATTTAAACGGGCAACGAGCTAAAGTCCGTGCTTGTTTTTACTCTTCGTAATCGAGTGCTGCACGCTCCGTTGTGTACGGACGTACATAGGTGTCTGCTACTTTTACGTGCTCCGGATGTTTTGCATATACAGCTACATCCTCTGCTTTTTCCAGTGTTGTGACAAGTGCCATATCATGGGTGGAAGATGCAAGCGGTGCTTCTACAAAGTCAACCGTCAACAGTCCCGGCACTTTGCCGACCAGGCTTTTCAGGTTCTCTGCCATCGCTTTTTTCAGCTCCGGTTTCTTTGCATCCTCTACTTCCGGTTTGAATTTCCACATAACAATATGATGTACCATTGTATTTTTCTCCTTTGCTTTTGTTTTATTGCCAATTCACACAGTTTCTGTGCAAATACCAGCCTTTTGTTACGGCTCTTCGCCTGCAATCCGCAGAATATCCTCAATCTCTTCCACGGACATGTCAAGATACGCGGAAAGCTCTGCCACACTGAAATCCATGTCATCGCCGTCGGAGAGTTCCTCGATGGCGTCTTTTAAGCGGTTTACTTTATTGACTACAGTATTGTCCTTGTGTTTCTGAACTCTGTGTTCTTCCATGAAATCGCTGATCGTCTCACGCACAGCCGCATCAATCGCCTGCTCCGCCGTCTCAGCTTTTACAACGGACTCCAGCGCTACTAAAAGTCCGACATTTCCCTCCTGCACCAGATCCATCAGGAAGAAATCGCGGGTGTGCATTTCTTTTGCGGTCTCAATAACTTTCGGAAGCCAGAGCTGCACGAGCATGCTCTTTGCAAGGGAATCGCCCTCTGCCGCTTTCCGGTAAAGCTCTGCCGTTTCTTCCTCCGACGGTGTTTCTGTCTCCGGCAGTTCGTCAAGATACTGCTGTAAGGCACGCAGCTCCTACCTCGGTAAAACTTCCGGTTTTTTCGTTTTCTTTTCGGTCCTCCTCCGGCACGACGCCCGGCTCATAATCTGCCACATCGACCTGCTCCATCGTCAGATATTCGCAGACAAAGGTGACTTTCTGCTCATCCAGTGCAAAGTCTTACAAAAAGTCTCTGACTTCTTTCATCGTTACTTTATTTTCATGGTCTCTGGCGTATGACAGCAATTCGGAGAGCTTCTCCTGGAACTTTTTCTGTTCGTCCTGCATCTTTTTTACCCTCTCTTTCTTCCGTTTCACGATTCCATTTCTTCGTACATTTTTTTCAATTTGTCCATTGCTTTTTCTGCTTTGAAAAGCTACTATAAAAGCAAACGAAAAACCACATTCAAGTGGAAAGGAGAATCCTTATGAAACAATTTTTTCAGGATGTGAAAAACAGTTTCCTGCTTTCAGCCGCTGTCTCTATTATACTAGGTATCGTGCTGATCGTCTACCCCGTAAAAACGAGTTTGCTGATCTGTTATATCGCCGGAGCACTGCTCCTGTTTGGCGGCGTTGTTGCGTTGATCCGCTACATTGCAAGCCGCGGCGAGCCGTTTTTCTTCCGCTACGATCTGTTCGTTGCCCTGGTACTGATTCTGTTCGGCTGCTTCGTTATCTTTGAAAGTGACCTTGTAATCGCATTCATCCCGGTTGTCATCGGTATCATCCTTCTGGCAAACGGACTGCTCAGCATTCAGAAGGCGTTCAACCTCAAAAAAACAGGGCTGGAAAAATGGTGGCTTGAGTTCCTGCTGGCTCTTTTAACCAGCGTTCTCGGCATCATCATCTGTACCAATCCGTTTGATGCCGTTGCAACCACAAACATTTTCATCGGTATCTGCCTTGTCTACAGCGGCATTTCCGATCTTGTCACCACCTACTACATGGGCCGCGCAAAACGCCGGATCAAAAACGTCATCCAGACCGAGATCAACCAGCAGAAAATCCTGCACGATGACAATGTGATTGATGTGGATGAGGACGAGCTTCACTAAAAAACAGCTTCTTCCATAAAATCTTCTTTCATACGAAAAACCGGAACCCGGCACCGCTTCTAAGCAGCGGCTCCCGGGTTCCGGTTTTTCTCTGTATTTCTTTTTTATTTATTCCTCGTGTTTGCTCAGCGCTTCCATGCCTTCTCTTAATTTCAGACGAATCTTGCCAAGCTGCATGCCGTTTGCACCGAAATACAGTTTCAGATAGTGATTAGATCCAAAGAAGAAGCCAAGATCTCTGGTCTCTTTGATCCACTCGCCTTTTGTTCCACGGATGCTGATAACGGTTTTTACAATATTGTCGATATATACTGTAACGGAAAGCTGTGCCAGGTCTTCGAGGTCTGCTTTCATTTCCATCTCGATATCATAAGTTCCCATTTTATCTGCCAGAATGGAAACACCGCAGACTTCGCTTGTTCCTTTTTTATTTTCCCATGCGGAAGCGTCAATGACAACATCACCTGTTTCCGGATCTGCCTCATACGTTACCAGGTCTGCTGCAACAAAATCGTTATCTCCCTGCTGCTCCTGTGCTTCTTTTTCTTCCTCGCTGATGCGGTCAAGGAAACGTAAAATACATGGTGTTCCAAGAATGAAGTGAAGGACATTCATGGCATTTCTCTGCAGATCACCTCTTGTGATTTCACCTTTTTCCAGTGCTTCTTTCACATCATCCTGGCTCATATCGGTGCAGTCATTGCATACCATGAAGACATCATTTCCGGCGGATACCATCGGTGCATGTGTCGTTCTTGTTGCCTCGTATCCTTCACGGTTCGACATTGCCCACCAGTCGGTCATAACAAATCCATCGTAGTTCCACTCACCACGGAGAATGGTGGTTAACAGATCGTAGTTTCCTGCGGTCCAGATACCGTTGACCGGTCCATATGTACTCATAATGGATCTTGCGCCGCCTTCTTTGACTGCAATTTCATATCCTTTCAGATAGATCTCGCGCAGTGCACGCTCGGAAACAACCGCATTTACGGTGTGGCGCTTCGACTCCTGGTTATTACCGCAGAAGTGTTTGATGGTTCCGGTTACATCGGATTTTTCCATACCAAGAATCTGTACAGCACTGATCCATCCGGTCAGGTACGGATCCTCGGAAATATACTCAAAGTTACGTCCGTTTAACGGATTTCTGTGAATATTCATACCAGGTCCAAGAAGCGCATCGACACGGTTCTGTCTCATTTCGCGTCCTGCCATCTCGTACAGGTCTTCTACCAGCGGAAGATCGAACGTACAGCCAAGCAGCGTACCGTTTGGCATGGAGAAGGCTTTTGTTCCGCAGTCAAAACGAAGTCCGGAAGGACCGTCGGTACAGCAGGATGCCGGAATGCCAAACTCCTGTAATTCCGGTGTCAGACCGCCAAAAGCAGCTGCGGTTCCAGGCGTTACTTTCGGGCTGCACATACCCTCGCCGCGGAACATGCAGATCAGATCATCATCGGAAAGCTGTGCCACGAATTCTTCCATGGTTACTTTCTTATCCAGCACATCGCCCAGCTTATAGCCTTTGTCTCCGGTGTACGGAATCGGCTCCATACGGTTCTCTTTCATGCGTTTTGCCGGATCTACGGTGCGCAGCGGGGCTGCCTCGTATCCCGGTTTTAATGTGCCGTCCTCACCTGCAACGGCTTTCATACGCTCAAACGCTTCGACCGGCGCCATTGCCTCGGTCAGCGTCTCAACCACTTTAAACGGCTGCTCGTAAGCGCCTGCGAAAGCTGCACTTCTGACATCGCTTCCGACATAAAACTCATAGCTGCCCTCTTCGAGTACGTAGCAGGATTTGTGTCCCGTTGCACCGCTGTCATCATAGGATGCGAAGCTTTCTTTTGCCACATTGATGGTCACGGTCTCTTTTGCTCCAGGAGCTAAAATACCGGTCTTTGCAAAGCCGACGAGTGCGCGGGCTGGTTTTCCAAGAACGCCCTGTGGAGCTTTTACGTATACCTGAACAACTTCTTTACCGGCCGTTTTTCCTGTATTCTCTACGGTTGCCGTTACGGTTACCTGATCGACGTCTTTCTCTTTCGCCTCTGCGGTTACTGCAAAGGTTGTGTAGGAAAGACCAAATCCGAACGGATATAATACTTTGTCTTTTGCAAAAGTCTCAAAGTAGCGGTATCCTACATAGATATCCTCTTTGTATTCGTTTCTTACTAGATCGCCAAAGCAGCTGGTCGACGGATAATCCTCAATATTTTCTGCGATGGTATCCGTCAGTTTACCGCACGGGCTGACTCTTCCCATCAGCACATCGGCAACGCCGTTTCCACCTTCCTGACCGCCCTGCCATACGTAGAGAACAGCTGCAGGATTGCACTCTTTCACCCATTTCATGTCGATGATATTTCCGACATTCAGCACAACGATCGTTCTTGCAAACGCTTTGCTGACTTTCTCTACCATCTCACGCTCGGTATCTGTCAAGAGATAACTGCCCGCCTCGTTTTTGTTGTCCTGGTCCTCACCTGCGGTACGGCCTACAACAACAATAGCTGCATCGGCGCCTTTTGCGCTCTCCACAATCTCGTCGGTGAGCTCCATCTCTTTCTGGGACCACGGCACTTTTCCCCAGCCCTGGCCTTCGTCGTATGGATTTTCCTCGATCCATTTCTCATATGTTCCAAGAAGATTCTCATCGAGCGTGATGTCTTTTTCTTCTTTTAAGGCATCCAGAATGCCAACCACATATTTGGTGTTGACGAGTCCGCCGGAGCCCAGTCCGCTCTTATAATAATGGAATGCAATTCTTCCGAAAACGGCTACTTTATCCCCCTTGCGAAGCGGAAGCGCCTCGTTGTCATTTTTCAGAAGGACACATCCCTCTGCTGCTGCCTGACGGGCAAGCGCTACGTATTCTTCGAAATCCAATGGTGTAAATTTTCCCATATTGTTCCCCTTTCTCCTGCATACTTTTCTATCCAACATGTGCCGGAACACCCAAAGGAAATCCCGGGTTCCGGCACATGACTGGCTTCTTGTCTTTTATTATCTCGTATTTTCTGCTTTTTTTCCAGTTCTTTTCTTATCTTTTTTCTATCTGATATTGACCTTTTTTCTTCTCTTTTTGCTTATCCAATCAGTCCCTGGACAATTAATACAAGAAGCAGCAGCGGAAGGATATACGTAAGGTATAATCGCATCCAGTCCGGCACTTTCAGACCATCGCCCTTACTTGCCTCTGCCTGGTAATTTTTAAATCCCCATCCCCACTTTGATGTACAGAATAAAAGATAGATCAGTGAACCGACCGGCAGCAGAAGGTTGCTGACGATAAAGTCCTCAAGATCGAGAACTGTGCTTCCTGCGCCGAGCGGCTGGAATCCGGACCACACATTGTAGCCGAGTGCACACGGCAGGGATCCTAAAATGATCAGAATGCAGTTGATGACTGCTGACTGTTTTCTGGAAACACCGAAAATCTCGGAAAAGCAGCACATGATGTTCTCGAATACAGCGATGATAGTGGACAGTGCCGCAAAGAACAGAAACAGGAAGAAAAAGCTTCCGAAAATCCGTCCGCCCTTCATCGAGGTGAAGATGTGCGGCAGTGTCATAAAGATCAGCTTCGGGCCGCTGTCCGGCTGTACGTGATAGGAAAAGCACGCCGGGAAAATAATAAGACCTGCGGTGATGGCTACAAACGTATCGAGCACCGCAATATTGATCGCCTCTCCGAGCAGCGATTTTCCTCCGTTTAAGTAGCTTCCGAAAATCAGCATTGCGCCGATACCAAGACTTAACGTAAAGAATGCCTGGCTCATCGCGCTTGTGATAATGTGGAACAGTCCCACCTGTTCAATCTGCTGCTTGTCCGGCACCAGATAAAATTTCAGACCCTCTTTTGCGCCTGGCATTGTAAAGCTGTAAACCGCAAGGAAAATCATAACGACCATCAGTACAATCATCATCACTTTTGTGACACGCTCCACACCATTCTGCAGACCAACAGAGCAGATCAGAAAGCCTGCAATCGTGATCAGCAGCATCGTGATGACAAGAATAGACGGAGATGAAAGCATCTCATTGAATTTTCCAGTTACAGCGTCCCCCTTAAGGCCACTGAATTTTCCGGTTAAAAAGCTGTAAAAATAATACAGCATCCAGCCTGCAACAACCGTATAGAACATCATCAGCAGATAGTTTCCGATGAGGGCAACGTATCCATGGATATGCCACTTCTGCCCTTTCTTCTCCAGTTCCCCATACGCGCGCACGGTACTCTTTTTGCTTCCTCTTCCGATGGCAAGCTCCATCGACAGAATCGGAACTCCCATAATGGCAAGGAACAACAGATAAAACAGCACGAAAATGCCGCCTCCGTTGTTTCCTACCATGTACGGGAATTTCCATACATTTCCGATGCCGATGGCACAGCCTGCCGAAAGCAGAAGAAAGCCAAGGCGCGATTGGAATGTCTCTCGTTCCATTTCTTTTATTTCCTCCCTTTTTTCTTCGTACAAAACTCAGATTTCAGAACGGCACCGTTCTGCCGTTCTGTCCGGTTTGTCTTCCTGTTTTGCACTATGCTTTCTATTATACTTTTCTTATCAGAAAAAGACAAGCAATTGCTTAGGGCGTGTTTGAAAAATTTTTTTAAACACGCCCTGAGAAAGGAAATTTTTCTATTCTTTATTCATACCGCGCAATCTCTTTCCGCAGCCGTTTCATAATCCGTTTTTCCAGCCGCGAAATATACGACTGTGAAATTCCAAGAAGATCCGCGACTTCTTTCTGCGTTTTCTCCCGCCCCTCTGGCATATTGATGCCAAACCGGAGTTTCACGATCACCTGCTCCCGCTCAGAGAGCTTGCTGATTGCGCTTCCCAGCACGCGATGTTCCGCCTCCTGCTCGAGCCCCTGATAGATCACATCCTCCTCCGTTCCGAGGATATCCGACAAAAGAAGCTCATTTCCATCCCAGTCTACATTGAGCGGCTCATCGATCGAGACCTCCATCCGTGTCTTGTTATTTCTCCGCAGATACATCAGAATCTCGTTCTCAATGCACCGGGACGCGTACGTGGCAAGCTTGATCTTTTTTTCCGGATTGAACGTGTTAATTGCCTTGATGAGGCCGATGGTTCCAATCGAAATCAGATCCTCCACACCAACTCCTGTATTATCAAATTTCTGTGCAATGTAGACGACGAGACGCAGGTTGTGTTCGATCAGCTCGCTCCTTGCCGTCTCGTTTTCCGGATCGGAAAGCCCCGCAATCGCATCGGCCTCCTCCTGTCCTTCCAAAGGCGCCGGGAGAACATCTGTGCCCCCGATATAAAAAATTTCTCCTGTCTGACGAAATACAGCCGGCACGGACCGCGGCAGCATACGAAGCCGGAATCCGTTTGGCAGTGCAGCCTGCAGCATACTTCATTCCTCCTGTCCTTCCATGAGATCTGGATGCAAAATTATTTCATAGCCCCTGGGAGATGAACTATTTTCTCCGCCAAGCGCAATCAGCGGTCCGCTTATGTGCCTGGCTGTATGTTCTGTCACAAGAATCATTTCCGAGATCCGGATCACCGGCAGAAAGCCCCCGCCTTCCAGTCCGCGAAACGGTATGTAACGGGGCTGCAGCGCAAGAAGCTGTTCCGGCTCCGGCACCGTCTCGTGCCTTGCAAGCGCCGCAATCCCTGTCCGCATTTTGTCCGGGAACAATTCGAGTATCACAGTGTACGGTACGACCGAGACCGGCTTTTTGGTTGTGGCATCCCGCAAAGTATTGCCCGTGTCGTACAGTCCTTTTACTTTTTTCCATTTCCCATTCTGCACAAGCTGTACCGTAACCTGCCTGGCGTGTTCCAGGAGCATCTCCTTTCGGATCTTCAGCAGGAGGAGCGTTCCCGCATATGCGGCACTCCCGGAAAGAAGAAAAAGAAGAATTCCCCTTCCCGGCATCAGCTCCCGGAACAGGCGGTATGCACTGCCGATCAGAAAACCGGACAGTATATAGCCTGCCATTCCCACCGCAAGATCCCGTACTGTCGTGATTCTGCAGCCAGATTTCACCATCCCTGTTGTAATTCCGATTCCGACCAGGGCGAGCAGCGCACCCGGCAGATACCGTGCAAGCACGGCATACAGCACCGCATAACCGGCGCCGAGCGCGGCTGCCGCAAAACTCCTTCTTCGCGTGGCAGATCGTTTCAGAAGAAAGGAGGAAAGACGCAGAATAGTATAATTCAGCAGAAGATTCTCTGCAAAGAGAAGATCCAGAAAGATCTCATAGTGCAAAAAAACACCCCCTGCGCCTTTTGCATGGTCTGAATTTCTAACAGACCCTATTATAGACGGAAGGGGTGAATTTTTTGTCGTTTTCGGAAGAATAGCCTTCTTTTTTGATCAACAAACTTCGACACGACGCAACATTTTCGGTCTGCGGCGTGTCGAGGCAAATTCGTTATTTGCTTATTATTCTTTGCTTATCTGCGGTTTCTTAAGAAATCCGGGATCTGGATGTCCTTTTTCGGAACATTGCTTGTCATGGTCTGCTGAGCCTGTACCTGCGGCTGCACCTGAACCTGTGGCTGCGGCTGTACCGGAGCGGAAGCTTTCGGAGCAGTGTGTACCGGAGCGGCTGCCTGTGCAGAGAAACTGCTGCTGGAAAATGCGCTCTTTCTTGCATCTGCCGGCTCTTTGCGGGATACGCTTGCCTGTTTCGCCGTTGCATCGTTGAGGCCTGTTGCGATAACGGTGATCTTCGCTGTATCGGTAACAGAATCATCATACATAGCACCGAAGATGATGTTTGCATCCTCTCCAGCCAGATTCTGTACGTAACTTGCAGCATCGTTTGCATCCATAAGGGAGATATCTCCGGAAATGTTGATGATAACGTGGCTTGCACCCTCGATGGTGGTCTCAAGCAGCGGACTGGAAACAGCCTGCTGTACAGCCTCGAGCGCTTTGTCGTCGCCCTTTGCCTCGCCGATACCGATGTGGGCGATACCCTTGTCGGTCATAACGGTCTGAACATCTGCGAAGTCGAGGTTGATGAGTGCCGGCAGGTTGATCAGGTCTGTGATGCCCTGTACGGCCTGCTGCAGAACCTCGTCTGCTTTCTTTAATGCCTCCGGCATGGTTGTCCGGCGGTCTACGATTTCAAGAAGTTTGTCGTTCGGGATCACGATCAGGGTATCTACGTTTTCCTCGAGTTTTTCGATTCCCATCAGCGCATTGCTCATACGGGTTCTTGCCTCGAATTTGAACGGTTTTGTTACAACGCCGACAGTCAGAATGCCCATTTCTTTTGCAACGCCTGCTACAACCGGTGCTGCACCTGTTCCGGTTCCGCCGCCCATACCGCAGGTGACGAATACCATATCAGCGCCTTCCATGATCTGTTTGAGCTCTTCGATGCTCTCCTCGGCTGCTTTCTCTCCAACCTCAGGTTTTGCTCCTGCGCCCAGTCCCTTGGTCAGCTTCTCGCCGATCTGGAGAATGGTAGGTGCCTTACAGAGAGTCAGCGCCTGTTTATCGGTGTTGATTCCAACGAATTCAACGCCGCCGATGGATTCCTCCACCATTCTATTTACAGCATTATTTCCTGCACCACCTACACCGATTACGATAATCTTTGCAGATGATTCTGCCTCATTTGTCATGATCTCTAACAATTTCAACTTCCTCCTTTTGATTATGAACTGCTGTCTATCTCAAAATAATCTGATATTCTGATGGTCATACATAAAGATATAATATAATTTCTTCGGAAAATAATCAACTGTTTTTTTCGTATTTCATAAAAAATTCAGGATTATTGCGTTTTTTTGACGGCTTTCCTTTCCTCTTATACATCTTTCGAGAAGACAAAGCTGCTGTCGCCGTCCTTGTAATCCTCCATATGGAGTTCTCCGGAAAGACCGGAAAGGCTCGGCAGGATTGCTGCTACGCGCGTCATCTTTTCTTCTAACGCCGTATCGGTTCCAAGCAGAATCCGCACGGTATCATAGTAATGCAGAATAATTTCGCTGTTCTCATTAAATTCCACACTGTCCGGCGTGATATTGTATTTCTCCGTCATTCTCGTAAGTGCGAGCATGGTGCGGAAAACTGCCGGTTTTTCAACCGGGAGCTGCTTGTTCACGGTCACATAGTCAAACGTAAGTCCTGTTACAAGCGGAACATCGGAAAGGGTCGGCTGAAAGTCTGTCGTTGTCACACGTGCACTTTTAATCGTATCCGCCGAGAGCGCACCGTCGGACGTACTGCTTTCGGATGCTGTGCCATCGGATGATACGCTTTCGGATGCAAGCGACTCACTCGTAAGAGATCCATCCGCACTCGTTCCATCGGAGGCGGTTCCGTCGGAAGGCTCACCCTCCGCAGGTGTTTCCTGCTCCTCGTCCACGCACTCCAGCACGATGCCGTTCTTGTCAAAATAGACCTTCTGGCCTTCGTACTCGACATAACCGACCACTTTTTTCTCATTTACCTGGATGCAGATGGTGTCATAGCTTACAAACGTAAACTCCACGGAGTTCATAAAAGGAATATCGCTCATATCAACCTTCGAATGAAACGTCGTAAGAAGCACCGTGTTTTTCATCCACTTGTCGTCCGCGACCATCTCTTTGATTTCATCTTTTGTATACCGGGTGTTCCCCGCCACCTGGATATTGCGGATTTTGAACACATTAAAAAACAAGGCACCTGCAAGGCCGACGCCAAGCACCACCCCGGTCAGAATCCGTATTTTTCTGTTTTTCTTCTTTTTTCTGTTTTTTTTCTGTCTCATATTTCTTTTTCTACGATAATCTTGGCTCCGAGTTCCCGGAGCGTTTCTGGAAACCGTTCATACCCCCGCTCAATCAGTTCTGTCTGCCGGATTGTGGAAAATCCTTCTGCGGCAAGCGCCGCCGATACGAGTGCCGCGCCGCCCCGAAGATCCTGGGAAACAACTTCTGCACCGTGCAGACGGCTTTTTTCGGCCGTCAGCCATTTTCCGCAGATCTGCAGCGTACCGCCCATTTTCTGCAGCTCCTCTGCCGTCCGGAGGCGGTCCTCAAATACATTTTCACAGATACAGCTCTTTCCTTCCAGCGTCATCGCTGCCGCCAGATACAGCGACTGCAGATCCGTCGGAAAACCGGGATATTCCTCTGTCTCCACGTACGGAACAGCATGCTGCACGTTTTTGCTGTCTGCTACCAGTGTACCACTCTTCCTTGTATATTGTCCACCTATTTTCTGATAGAGGGACAGAACCGCCCCCATTTCGTCCAGCGGCGCGCCGGAAAGCGTCAGGTGCCCCCGCGTCGCCGCGCCCATCAGAAGATACGTCCCTGCCGCGATCCGGTCACCCGGAACACGATACCGGCAGCCGGACAGCAGTCTCTTTCCCTGCCTTCCGTAAACGGTAATCTGCTCCGTCCCCTCGCCGGTAATCTCCGCTCCCATGGCCTTAAGAAACCGGCAGAGATGAACCACTTCCGGCTCCCGCGCACAATGCTCCAGCCTTGTTGCACCTTCCGCTCCGACAGCAAAAAGAACCGCATTTTCCGTCGCCCCGACACTCTTTTTCGGAAAGCAGAGCACGGCTCCTTTCGGATGATCTGCCTTTGCCCGAATGGTGCCGTCCTCCTCGAAGACCTCGGCTCCCAGAAGCTCCATTGCCCTCTGATGCAGGTCCGTCGGCCGCTTTCCGATCCGGCAGCCGCCGGCCCCTGCAAGGTATGCCTCCCCTGTCCTTGCAAGAAGACTTCCCAGAAACAAAAGAGAGGCGCGCAGTCTCTTCGAAAGCGCTCCCTCCACACGGCTTTTTTCGATCTTTTCACAGTTCAGGTGGAGCGCATTCCTCTCCCACCAGACTGTTCCGCCAAGGCTTCTTACAATCTCCGCCATATCCTCCACATCGGAAATCTTCGGGCAGCCTTCCAGCACGACCTCCTCTTTTGTCAGAACCGCCGCCGCGATCATGGGAAGAACGGCATTTTTGGAACCCTGGACTGTTACCGTTCCGCAAAGCCGCCTTCCGCCGAGAATCTGATATACTCCCACCTGTTCTCTCCCATCCGGCCTCTCTTTTTACGGTATGCATTACACTCCCGTTTTGTTCCCGTTCTGCAGCGCTTTTCCGCCTTTTTAATCGGTGTCCCTCGAGACCGACAGGGCAAGCCCCATCTCGCCGAGCAGAAACAACACGGAGGTGCCGCCGTAACTGATAAAAGGCAGCGTAATGCCGGTATTCGGAATCGTATTTGTCACAACCGCGATGTTCAGAATCACCTGAAGCGCAATATGCCCCATAATTCCGCCCGCAATCAGTGCTCCGCCAAGATCCCGCGCATGGATCGAAATGACCATCAAGCGCCAGATCAGCACCGCAAACACGGCGATCACCAGGCAGGCGCCGAACAGTCCGCCCTCCTCACAGATAATCGAAAAGATCATATCATTCTGCGCTTCCGGCACAAAGCCGAGCTTCTGCAGGCCTTTTCCAAGCCCGCAGCCAAAGATTCTCCCGCTGCCGATCGCATAGAGTCCCTGAATGGTCTGGAACCCCTTCTCGTACGCCTCCGGGTTGCGCCAGATGGCAAGGCGTTCAAGGCGGTAGCTCTCCATCATCAGAAAAACGGCAATAAACCCGATGCCGGCGCCTCCGATTCCGAGAAACGGCAGGTAGCCCGGATGTGAAATAAAGATCAGAAACGCACAGATTCCGAGCAAAATAATCGCCGTACTTAAGTTATTGCTTCCGACAAGCGCTGCAATCGGCAGGGTGCACAGCACCGCCTTTGTCATAAACCAGAGACTGTCGGACCGGCCTTTCGTGTGCTCCATCACCCAGGGCAGGAAGAGAATCACCGCCATCTTGGCAAATTCCGAGGGCTGGAACGATAAGGGGCCAAGCTTTAACCACCGCTTCGAGCCGTTGTACTCACTTCCGAAAAAGAGCACCGCCGTCGAGAGCGCAAGGGAAGCCGCATAAAACCACGGTGCCAGTGCAAACAGCCGCCGGTAATCTATTTTTGCAACCGCATACATACCGATCACACCGAGCGCACTTGCAAAGAGCTGCTTCTTGAAATAATAAGCCGGGTCATGGAATCTGACCCGGCCGTTATACGCGCTGGCGCTGTACAGAATCACAAGGCCAAGGCCAAGCAGAATCCATACCGTCACCAGCAGCGTCCCATCATTTTTTTCTCTTTTTCCTTCCGCATCCGCGCCACACCCGCCGTTCGCTCTTTTTCAGCTTATGCGGGATAGTTTCCTGATATGACGTTTTTACAGTGCTCTTACGTACTCCTTAAACAGCTCACCGCGCTGCTCATAGCTCTTAAACTGATCCCAGCTTGCGCAGGCCGGGGAAAGAAGAACCGCATCCCCTGCATTTGCCTTGTCGTGGCAGATCTGTACGGCTTCTTTTAAGTTGTCTGCCATGATAATGTCGTTGAATCCGACGTTTCTTGCCGCTTTTGCGATCTTCTCTTTCGTATCTCCGATCAAAACCAGGAAACGTACCTTTCCATCGAATGCCTGAATCCACTCTTCGTAGGTGGACTGCTTGTCGTAGCCGCCGCCGATCAGCAGAGTCGGGCGGTTCATCGCCTGGATGCCTTTGATGGCCGCATCCGGATTCGTTCCCTTGGAATCGTTGTAATATGCCACGCCGTCCTTCTCGCAGACATACTCGATGCGGTGCTCTACCCCTGCAAACTCCTGAATGACTTTGCGGACAGTTTCCATCGGCACGCCTGCATGAAGTGCCATCGCAGAAGCAACCATGACGTTTTCAAAATTATGTAGGCCGAGCAGTTTTAAGTCGTCGGTTCTGGTCAGAAGCTCCGTCTCGCCGTTCTTTGCAATGCGGATTTCGCCGTCCTGATAATAGATGCCGTCCTTTAACGCACGCAGACTCGAGAAGTACATCACCTGTACTTTCTTCTCTGCCATCAGTTTCTCGCCGAACGGGCGCAGGATTTCGTCCTCATAATTCAGCACACAGAGATCATCCATCGTCTGATTTTCGGTGATACACTCTTTCACGCGGATATACTCTTCCATCGTGTGATGGCGGTTCAGATGATCCTCGGTAATGTTTGTGATCGCACTTGCCGCCGGATGGAACTCTTTGATGGTTTCCAGCTGGAAGCTGCTGATCTCGGCAACCGTTACGGTATCATCTGTCGTGTCGAGTGCCGCGGATGTGTACGGGGTTCCGATGTTTCCGACCACTTTTACTTCCGGCTGATATGCTTTCATGATCTCGCCGAGCAGCGATGTTGTGGTGGTCTTTCCGTTAGTACCGGTAATCGCAAGCACTTTTCCGCGGCTTACCTGATACGCCAGCTCCACTTCACCGATGACCGGGATCTCTTTTTCTTTCATTTTAAGGACAACCGGCAGATCCGTCGGAACGCCCGGGCTTAAAACGACAAGATCAAGGCTGTCGAGCATCTCCTCCGGGAGCTCGCCTAAGACAACTTCCACGCTGTCACGGCTCTCTAATTTTTTTAAGATTTCTTCTTTTTCGAGTTTGTCATTTCCATCGTAAAGAACGACAGAAGCACCTTTCTTGTGCAGCAGCTCCTCCGCTGCAATTCCACTCTTTCCGGTTCCGAAAACCAGTACTTTTTTTCCTGCGAAAATCATGTTTGATTACCTCCATATTTTAAAGCCCCATCAATGCGATCAGGCATAGTATCGCTGTGATTGTAGCAAACACCGTCACAATCTGTGTCTCCGACCAGCCCATCAGCTCGAAATGGTGATGGATCGGCGTCATCTTGAAGATCCGTTTTCCCTTCGTCAGTTTGAAGAATGACACCTGCAGGATCACAGAGAGAATCTCCATCATATAAATGAATCCCACAAGCGGCAGAAATAAGGGGAGACGTAAGAAACACGCCATTCCCGAGACGAAACCGCCGAGTGCCAGACTTCCGGTATCGCCCATAAAGACGCGGGCAGGAAATACATTGAATACCAGAAACCCCAGCAGACTCCCGATAACCGCAAGCGGGGACGGGGAAACACCGTTTCCGAGGCCGATCGATGCCACGGAAAAGAAAACAGCATTTAAAATCGTCACACTCGCCGCCAGTCCGTCAAGGCCGTCGGTAAAGTTGACACCGTTGACCGTTCCAAGAATCACAAAGGCGAGAAACGGAATCGTAAAAATCCCTGCGTCCAGCTCTTTGCCTGGAAGGAACGGAATGCGCATCCGGAGGGAAATTCCGGAAAAACGCGCCAAATACCACAGAAAGACTGCTGTAATCACTGCCTGCAGTGCCATTTTCTGCTTCGGGTACAGCCCGTCGCTGCGGTGCAGCACGACTTTCAGATAGTCATCGAGAAAGCCGATCAGGCCAAAACCAAGCGTCAGAAACAGCACCGGAACCACTTCCGCTCCCTCTTTCCGGAAAAGGAGGGAAACTGCGGTAAACGCCGCCAGAAACATCACGCCGCCCATCGTCGGGGTTCCCGCTTTTTTATGGTGGCTCGGCACACCCTCTTCCCGCTCCTTCTGCCCCGCTTTGACTTTTCGCAGAAACGGGATCAGAACCGGCCCCAGCGCCAGGCTGATGCCAAAGGAAAGAAGAACCGGCAGGATCATTTCTCTTTTCATAGACGCACCTCTTCCTTTTTGTACGGATTGTGTACGGAACAGGCATGTCAAAATATTTTCTCCAGCCTATTCAGTATATAGCTTTTTGTTCTGTTTCGCAACCTTCTTTTATAATCCAAGTTACGGTTCGCTCAGCAGTGAAACACTTGCTGTTTCGCTGCGTAAGAAAGTGATTCAGGTGTGAGCAGCCCTCCTTTTGCGAAGCAAAACTTTAAATGAGGGCTGCGAAGGACACAATTCTCAGGTTTCCTGAGAATTGTGTCCAATACCGAGATACGGAAGTACATTGGAAAAGATATCGCGGATCACCGGCGCGCAGATCGTTCCGCCGTAGTAGACGCCCTGCGGATTGCGGATAATGCAAAGCCCCAGCACCGTCGGATGCTCCGCCGGGGTGAAGCCGAGGAATGAGGAAATATAGCGGTTGGCGCTCCGCGGAAGTGTCTGCGAAGTTGCCGTCTTTCCGCCGATGGAATATCCCTCGAGGTACGCATTCTTTCCAGACCCTTCTGAAACGACGCTTTCCAGAATTTCGCGCACCGTCCTGGAAGTTTCTTCCGAAAGAACCCCTTCTTTTTCCGGAAAATTCAGATGCTTTACAACATTTCCTTCTTCATCGAGCACATCCGTTGCGACATGCGGCGTCACCATTTTTCCGCCGTTGACGAGCGCAGAGACCGTCGCCGCCAGGCGGATCGGCGTGATCTGGAAGGACTGGCCGAATGCCATCGTCGCAAGCTCAACCTCTCCGATGTTTTCCTCCTTGTGCATAATCGTCGATGCCTCGCCCGGCAGATCGATCCCCGTCTTTTCCATCAGGCCGAAATTCCGGAAGTAATCACAGAACTTTTCCACACCGAGCCGCAGCCCCACTTCAATGAACACCGGGTTGCACGAGTTCTGCGCGCCCTGCACGAAGTTTTCGGCTCCGTGTCCCGTCCGCTTGTGGCAGTGGATCCGGCGGTCCTCCACGATTTTGTAGCCGGGACAGAAAAACGAATCGTTCGGCGACACAACGCCCTCCGAAAGTCCCGCCGACATCGTGATGATCTTAAAGGTAGATCCCGGCTCGTACGTATCGTTGATGCAGGCATTCCGCCACATCTGGTTCAGCAGATCCTGAATTTCTTTTTCCGAAAGTCCCGTTGTATCCTGCTGCAGCGTGAACGGATCGTTGAGGTCGAACTCCGGCACATTGACACAGGCATAGATTTCTCCGTTCTGCGGATTCATAAGAAGAATCGAGACGCTGTCCGCCTGTTTTTCTGCCATCGCCTTTTCCGCTGCCTGCTGGCAGTACGCCTGGATATTGACATCCAGGCTGACCTTTAAGTCCCTTCCCGCCACCGGCTCCTGGCGGCTCTCCCCGATGCCGTTCTGCTCAATCCCGCGCGCATCCGTTGTCGTCAGGATTTTTCCGTTGATTCCTTTTAAAATTTCCTCATATTCCACCTCCAGCCCGATGATGCCCTGATTATCGCCTCCGGTGAAGCCGATAACGCGCGACGCCAGCTTCCCTTTGGGGTAATACCGCTTGAAATCCTCATCCACTTTTACCCCCGCGTATCCGTACGACCGGATGGTATCACCCGTCTTCTTGTCCACATTCGTCTTGACACGCTCGATTGAAGACCGCTTCTCCACGCGTTTCCGCGCCGTCTCCTCCGAAATTCCAAGCTCTTTTACCAGCATCGCAATCACCGCCTCCGGCTCCTCGATCTGGCTGTGGATCACGGAAATCGTACAGACCGTGCGGTTTGCCGCGAGAACTTCCCCGTTTGCATCAAGAATCCGGCCGCGCGCCGCCTTGATCCCGCGCTCCCGCTCGTGCAGATCATCCGCCTTCTCGGAATAATAGACGGACCGGAACACACACAGATACACCAGCCGCCCGGCAAGTCCGACCATCATTCCCATGCAGAGTACCCACAGAAGAACCGTCTTTTTCCGGTGATACGTTTTGTTTTTACGCATAGAATACCCCATAGCCGAATCCATTATGATAACACTATATGGAAACTGCTATGGGGTTATGTCTTTTGTTTTTTATGTTTTTTTACTCTTCATTGATGAGATCCAGCTCGGCGTTTGTCAGACCGCCGTTCTCGATATTGCTGTTTTCGGCACTGTTTTCCGTATCGTCTTCCTGTACCGGTGCCGCTACGTTTGGATCATCCGTTCCGGTCTCGGAGCCTTCGCCCGTCACACCGTCCGTATCATCCGGGAATACGTTCAAATACGGCAGCAGTTCTGTGTAGATCTCTTTTACGATCTCCTGTGCCAGCACACTGTTCGCCTGATTTTCTACATCCGGCTCGTCCACAATCGCGTAAACAACAGCTTTCGGGTTTTCTACCGGTGCAAATCCGATAAAGGAAACGAGATATTTTCCATTGCCTCGCGGATACTTCTGTGCAGTACCTGTTTTTCCTCCCATCGTGTAACCGGCAACCTTTGCACTCTGGCCGCTTCCATCGGTCACGACTCCCTGGAGGAAACTTCTCATTTTATCGCTGATTTCCGCGGAAACCGTCTGACGCACCAGATTCGGCTCATTGCTCTCAACAACGGCTCCTGTGCTGTCCGTGATCGTCTTCATCACATGCGGCTGGTAATAATTGCCTCCGTTGATCAGAGAGGAAAACGCAGCTGCCTGCTGTACCATCGTCACGGTATAGCCCTGTCCGAATGTACTCGTTGCAAGCTCGGTCGGTCCCATAGTATCCTCCGTGTGAACCAGGCCGTACGCCTCACCCGGCAGGTCAATTCCTGTCAGACTGCCGAAACCGAAAATATCCTGATAGCGGAGAAATTCCGCTGCTCCCATCTTCTGTCCGATCTGCATCATACCAGCGTTGCAGGAGTTTTTCAGTACATCGGCCGGTGTCTGTACGCCATGTGTTCCCGGATAAGCTCCGCAGCGGATCATCTGCCCTGCAATCGTCTCAAACCCCTCACAGTCAAACAGGGTATCATCATCGATTACATCGAGGGAATATGCCGCCGCCACGTTCATCGGTTTTGCCGTGGAACCTGGCTCATATGCATCGGAAATACAGTAGTTTTTCCAGATGGCACTCAAAGCCTCCATTGTCTCGTTATCGTTCATCGCATCAATTTCTTCCTGCGAATAGAACGGTGTCAGATCTCTTGGATTGTTCAGGTCATACCAGTCGGAAGAATCCATACCAAGAATCTCTCCATTGTTCGGATCCATCACGACAACGCCGATATTCTTTGCCGCTTTTGTCTGACGGTTCGTCTCAGTGTCCGATTCGTCCGCGCCGTTCTGGACATGAATCCGCTCATTGTAATTCTCGATCGCCGTGCGGATGATCTTCTGAATATTTACATCAATCGTCGTAACCACGTTTTTGCCCGGCTGCGCCTCGATGATCGTCTGTTCCATATCCGCATCTTCGTTGTAATAGCCGAACTGGCGGCCATTCACGCCATTTAAGATACTGGAATAATACCCTTCGATTCCCCAGTCTGCCGTGTCTCCTGAATACGTAAAGCCGATCAGATCGCAGGCAAGTGAATTTAACGGATACGTTCTGTGGTAGGATTCCTCGAACCAGACGCCGCGGATGTTGGCACGGTATGCTTTTTCCGCCTGCTCGTTCTCATCGAGCTCCTTGTTCTTTTTGTCCGCGTACTCGTCCACATAGGCCTCAAACGCTTTTTTCGCGTCCATCGAGACCTCTCTGGCGAGAACCTGGTACTGGCTTTCTTTTGTCGTTTCGCCGGTCAGACGATCCCGGATATCCGTCTCGTCGAGTCCGAAGTATTCAACCAGTGCTGCTACGGTCGGATCGACGTACGGATGGGTATCGTTCTTTTCTTCATCTTTTACCGTCGTATTGGCAAGTTTACAGTCGAGAATAACGTTGTAAACCTTCTCACTCGTTGCCAGAATCGTTCCGTTCCGGTCGGTGATACTTCCCCGCTGGAATGGAATTGTCCTGCTGTCGTAGGACTGCTGCGTCTGGCTTAAAACCTGTCTTTCGTATTTTTCTCCCTTTGTGGCATTCACATACGTAATGTCAATCGCTAAAGCAACAAAAACCAGCATCACTCCCAAAAAGAGTGCTACCAGTTTTCTGCTCATACGCCCACTTGTCTTCCGTCTCCGGAATGCCCCGCTTCGTTTTTATTTTTTTCTGTTTACTCACGTTTTCACCTATTTCGCATCCGGAACATCCTGATACTGTCTCACATAGCTGTTTTCTGAATCATCGAAATAAATTACCTGGGACTCATCTGCATATTTCATGCCGAGCCGGTTCTGTGCTGCTTCTTTGACTGCCTCAAGATCTTCGGAGGCAACCGTTGTATTGTAATAGGCGTCATTGTCCGCCTTCAGATCGCTCAATTCTTTTTCTTTGCTGGTAATGTCTTCCGCCTGCGTGGTAACCACGGTCTGCAACTTGACATACGCAACACACGCCGCGATACACAGTGTGCAGACAATGGCAAGAAAAACAGCGTAGCCCGCGCTGATCTGTGTCGCCCGTGCCCGGTTTCTTCTTGTCTGGCTGCTCACACCCGATTTCAGAGGCCGTGCTTCTTTTGGTGCTTCCTGCGGCTGTGCTGCAAGACGCCGTACCGCACTTCCGTCCTCAAACGTATCTGGCGTATAACGTTTCGTTCTATCTGTCGAATTTACCCTTCCATCTGCCCGTCTGGCCATAACTTCTCTGTCTCCTTCGTGCCGAGCCGTCACACTTTTCGTTCAAAGACGCGCAGTTTTGCGCTCTTGGAACGGGGATTTGTTTCCATTTCCTCTTCTCCCGGCAAGATCGGTTTCCGAGTTACTACGGTTCCCTTGGACTTCTTTCCGCATACACAGACCGGAAATTCCGGCGGACACGTACATGGATGCTCGTTTTTTCTGAAAATGTTTTTTACGATACGGTCTTCCAGAGAATGAAAGGTGATGACACAAAGTCTTCCACCGTCATTTAAGAGATCAATCATGCCGTCCAGTGACTCCGACAGAACGGTAAGTTCCTGGTTCACTTCGATACGGATTGCCTGAAAGGTTCTCTTGGCCGGATGGCCGCCCGTCGCCCTTATTTTTGCCGGAATCGAGCGCTTGATGATTTCGATTAACTCCCCAGTTGTTCGAATCGGCGCCTGCTGCCGGCTTACGCATATATTGTGTGCAATTTTTCTTGCAAAACGCTCTTCTCCATATTCATGGAGAATACGCGAAAGATTCTCTTCACTGTAATCGTTCACGACTTCGTACGCGGAAAGAGCATTTCTCTGATCCATCCGCATATCCAGCGGAACATCCTCACGGTATGTGAATCCACGCTCTGCATTATCCAGCTGATAGGATGAAACTCCAAGATCCAGCAGGATTCCGTCTACCCCGGTGACTCCGATTTCGGCAAGACGCGGAACCATATCGCAATAATTGCTGCGGATAATCGTGACCTGGTTCTGAAATGGTTCCAGGCGTTTACCCGCAGCAGCTATCGCAGCTTCGTCCTGATCTATGCCTATTAATCTCCCCGTGGCAGATAAGCGCTCACATATATGACTGGAATGTCCAGCGCCTCCCAACGTCCCGTCCACGTAGATTCCGTCCGGTTTTATCTTAAGGTTTTCAATGGTTTCCTTCAGTAATACTGATGTATGCGAAAATTCCATGGTCATCTCCTGTATCCCAACGAAACAGATCAGATCACAATGCCCATCTCTTCCATTGATTCGGCGATGGCATCCATATCATCATAATTGCTGTTTTCGTTCCATTTTTCCTTGCTCCAGATTTCAATCCGGTTGATATTTCCGGTAAGGACTACATCTTTTTCCAGACCAGCAAATTCCCGCAGCGTTGCCGGTACGAGAATCCTCCCCTGCTTGTCCAGTTCACATGACGTAGCACCTGCTACAAAGAAACGGGAAAAAGTTCTGGCGTTTTTGTTTGTAAGTGGTAAGGCTCTCAGCTTCTCTTCAAAGGCAGCCCATTCGTCGTTTGGGTAAATGGAAAGGCATCCGTCCAATCCCTTCGTCAGTACAAACTCTTCTCCCAGCTGTTCTCTGAACTTGGACGGTATGATCAATCTTCCCTTCGCGTCAATCGTATGACTGTACTCTCCCATGAACATAATGAAAACCCTCTTATCACCTGAAATGGCGGTCTCCCCACGCACCACTTCATGTATCGCGCCGCAGCCAGACTGCCACATCCGCTCCACAACGCACCACTTTTCACCACTTTCTACCACTTATATTTTTATTCTATATCAACTCAGGGAAAATAGCAAGGTCTTTTTTCTATTTCATTTTTAAGATTTTCCCCAAAATGCAACATTTTTATGCGCATTTTCCGCCTTTTTTATACCAATTTTGTATCAAAAAAGAGAAAACCTTTTTTGCCGGTTTTCCCTTTTTCTGTATTTTTATTCTGTTTTTTTCACTGGTTTTATCCTTAAGAATGGGCTGTCTCCCCACCGGATGATAATTTTTTTCGTTTCCATACCACCAGGATGGTACATCCCACCACAAGGCACCCCGAAAGGAGCTGGGAAACCGGAAGTCCCACCACCGGAAGCAGAAGCTGGTCGGTGCGGAGTCCCTCGATCCAGATTCTTCCAAGGCCGTATCCTATCAGATACATCAGGAACACTTCGCCGTTAAATTTTTTTCTTTTCCGAAACCAGAAAAGAAAAAGCAGGACACCCACATTCCATAAACTTTCATATAAAAAGGTGGGATGCACCTGAATATACTCGACGCCGTTTACCGTCACCACATGATCCCACATTTTCTGTGTGATTTCATTGGCACGGACCGCGGAAACCGGAAGCTGCATTGCAAACAGGTTGTTAGTGTAGTCACCGAATGCCTCACGGTTAAAGAAGTTTCCCCACCGTCCCATAATCTGACCGAACACGATGCTCATGCTCGCGGTATCCATCAGAAGGCTGAAGTTCTGTTTCTTCTTTCTGCTGTAAATCACCACCGCAATGCAGGCACCGATGATGCCGCCGTAGATGGCAAGTCCGCCCTGGCGGATGTTGAAAATACTCAAAAGATCATCCTTATAATAGTCCCAGGCAAATATAACGTAGTAAATCCGCGCCCCGAGAATACCGGCTGCGATGCCGATCATCGCAAGATCGAGGTACTGCTCCGGGTTCTGCCCCGTCCGCTTTGCCTCTCTTTGGGCAATCCAGATCGCAATCATCATACCGGTTACGATCACGATGCCGTAATAGGCGATGGAAAATCCGAAAATACTGATGCTTTTTCCCACATGGTCGAGATAGATCCCGAGATTGGGAAAATTAATTTCCATATCCATAACTTATATTCTCTCTTATTATTACTTATCAAACGTTGAAACGGAACAGGATGACATCGCCGTCGCGGACAATGTAATCTTTTCCTTCCATACGCACAAGGCCTTTCTCTCTTGCTCCTGCGTAGGAACCGCAGTCGAGCAGATCCTGATAATTGACAACCTCGGCTTTGATGAATCCTCGCTCGAAATCGGTGTGGATTTTTCCGGCTGCCTGCGGTGCTTTTGTTCCGACTTTGATGGTCCATGCACGGGTCTCATCCTCTCCTGCTGTAAGGAAGCTCATGAGGCCGAGCAGACGGTAGCTTGCTGCGATCAGTTTTTCCAGGCCGGACTCGGTAAGACCAAGATCCTCGAGGAACAGTTTTTTTCTCATCCTCTTCGAGTTCGGAGATTTCTGCCTCGATCTCGGCGCAGATGACGAATACTTCGCTGTTGTGCTCTTTTGCATATTCGCGGACGGACTGTACATAGGAGTTGTTTGCACCGTCGTCAGCGAGATCATCCTCTGCTACGTTTGCTGCGTAGATGACCGGTTTACTGGTCAGCAGGTTGTACTCTGCGATCCATTTCTCCTCGTCCTCGTTCTGCAGCTCCATCAGGATGGCATCTTTTCCGTCCTCGAGCAGTTTTTTCAGACGCTCCTGGAATTCGAGCTCTTTTGCTGCCTCTTTGTCCATTCTTGCAGATTTTGCAGTTTTGGAAATACGGCGCTCGAGTACCTCAAGGTCGGCGAAGATCAGCTCAAGGTCGATGGTCTCGATATCACGGAGCGGATCAATGCTGCCGTCTACGTGGATAACGTTCGGATCCTCGAAGCATCTGACAACGTGAACGATAGCGTCTACCTCACGGATATTGGCAAGGAACTGGTTTCCAAGTCCCTCTCCTTTGGATGCACCTTTTACAAGACCTGCGATGTCAACGAACTCGATGACAGCCGGTGTTACTTTCTTGGACTGATAGAAATCTCCGAGCTGCTGCAGACGCTTGTCCGGAACCGGCACGATGCCGACATTCGGGTCAATGGTACAGAACGGATAGTTTGCGCTCTCTGCTCCTGCTTTGGTCAGGGAATTGAAAAGTGTACTTTTTCCGACGTTCGGAAGGCCCACGATACCTAATTTCATAGTAATCTATATCTCCTTTGTTTTTATTTTTCGCTTCTTTTTCTGTTCGGGTTCTTTTTATGCACAAAAAGAGCCCAATGCAACTATAAATTATAGCACACGGGCTCTTTGATTTCAATGGATTTTAATCTCTTGACTGTACCATCAGAAGAATGCCGCCCTCGTACGATACATGCGCGGTCTCCTCGACGATCTCATTGCTCACGCACAGACCACCCGAAGTATTCGGCAGATAGTGATGGTCGAGCGGGTAGGCGAAGCCCTCCAGGGTGATGGATGCGACTTCCTTTTCCAGCGGGAAGAACGAAACGTACTTTCCGAACTGCTCTTCTTTCCGGATTTCAAACGAAGTTTCCACCGGAATCGTAATCAGATTGCGGCTGTCCACGATGTAAGCCGGAATTTTCTTCTCCCATGCCGTTTTCAGGTTCTGCACAATACTTAAGAAATGGTCAAGTCTTCCTCCTGTTGCTCCGAGGATCGTGATTTCACTGCTTCCCAGAACAATCGCCTGCTGAAATGCGATGTCCGTGTCCGTATTGTCCTTCATGGGATTAAATTCCCGGATCGGTGCGACATGGTTCTCCTTGTAATAATTTAAAATCTCCGGAGATAAACTGTCAAAATCTCCCAGAATATACGTCGGCATAATCTGGTAATGGTAGCAGAACTCCAGTCCCCGGTCTGCTGCCAGGATAATATCAAACTGCTGTTTCTGAAGATATGGGAAGGCAAAATCCGGTTCGATCATCCCTCCCGAAATAATACATGTTCTCACGTTTCCCTGCCTCTTTTTTCTGTCTTTTTGTATCTTATTCTGCCTTTTTGCTGTATGAAGAAATTTTTTCCTGCAGCTCGCGCACGTTCTGCTCGATGTTGCTGCCAAATACAGCAGAGCCTGCCACGATGATGTTGGCACCTGCCGCAAGGACTTCATCGATGGTCTCGCGGTTGATGCCGCCATCGACCTGAATGTGCACATGCTCCAGTCCCTTTTCATCCAGCATTCTGCGGAGCGTACGGATCCTCTCCGTCGACTCCGGGATATACTTCTGGCCGCCGAAGCCAGGATAAACGCTCATAATCAGAATCATTTCTACCTGATCCATCACGTCCGTAACCGCAGAAAGCGGCGTATCCGGATTTACGGCAACTCCGGCATCTGCGCCTGTTTCATGAATCTTTTTCACGGTTTCTGCCAGATCGCGGCATGCCTCCGCGTGAACCGTGATCATATCCGCCCCGCAGCTTTGAAATTCTTCTACGTACCGCTCCGGGTCCTTTACCATCATATGGACATCAAAATACAGACTGCTTTCTTTTCGGATCGACTTTACCACCGGCATTCCAAACGAAATGGATGGTACAAACATTCCATCCATAATATCGATATGAAGCCACCGGCACTCTGCTTTCTCTACCCTTTGGATCTGTTCTCCGAGACGGTTGAAGTCTGCGGATAAAATAGAAGGTGCCAACTGATATACTCGGCTCATGCTAGTATCTCCTCTTTTCCTGTTCTTTCAGTTCTTCATAGAACATGGTATAGTTTTCAAATCTTTCTTTGCTGATATTTCCCTGTTCCAGTGCCTCTTTGACGGCACAGCCCGGCTCTTTTCCGTGGATGCAGCCGAGGAAACGGCATTTTCCTTCGTACGGATGAAATTCCGGGAAAAAGTTTTTCAGCTCCTCTTTTTCCATATCGGTTGTATAAAGCGAGCTGAACCCCGGCGTATCGCACAGATACGTCTCATGGTCGATCGGGATCATCTGGGAATGGCGCGTCGTGTGTTTTCCTTTTTTCAGCTTTTTGCTGATCTCTCCGGTCTCCATCTGGATTTCTTTCTGCATCCGGTTTGTGATCGAAGATTTTCCGACGCCGGACGGACCGGCTACCACCGTTGTTTTCCCTTTCAGGTATGCTTCCACTTCCTGCATGCCCTGCTCTTTCGCTGCACTCACCGTAAAGACACGGTAACCGCAGTTCTCATAGACGCTTCGCAGATGGTCTGTGTAATCTTCCCCCGCAAGATCTCTTTTATTGAAACAGATTGCCGTCGGAACGTTCTGCTGTTCCATCATCACAAGAAAACGGTCCAGAAGCGTCAGGTTCGGGGTCGGATTTTCCAGCGCAAAAATCACAAGCGCCTGATCGATATTGGCCACTGCCGGACGGATCAGTTCATTTTTTCGCGGCAGAATCCGGGTCATATTTCCTGTTTTTTCCGCTTCATCCAGAATCTCGATTTCCACAAGATCTCCGACGAGCGGTTTCTGGCCTTCCTTTCGGAAAATTCCTTTTGCTTTGCACTCATAAATGCCGGATTCTTCTACGTCTACGTAGTAGAATCCGGCAATTCCTTTCATAATCTTTCCTGTCATACTCACCCTTCACTCAACGGAACCGATTGGTACTGTGCAATTGCCTGATAACTTCCGCTCGAATCCATCTCATAGAAGACGATTCTTCCGGTAGAAGAAGCAGACGATGAAGCACTCCAGTTGGTGTTGACAGAATACGGCCAGCTCGTAATGGCCTGTCCGTCCATGATGGTGATGGAGGTCTCGTTTCCGTTCCCATCATCCTGGATCAGCTCAATTTTTGCAATACCACCCTGATACTGATCCGGCGCACTTAAGGTCTGGCTGCAGGACCAGGTAACATCCGTAGCGGTATTTGCGCCCGGCTCTGCCGGTGTCGGGGTCGGTGTATTCTCATCCGGCGTCGTTGGCTGTGCACTCGGGCTATTGACATAAATCGTAACGTCAGAACCTTTCTTTACTTTGGTTCCGATTGCCGGGTCAACCTCCATGACTTCGCCCTCGGCCACCTTGCTGCTGGTTCCTGTTTTCACAATAATATTGAAATCGCTCAGGATTGATTTTGCTGTCTCCTCATCCAGGCCGATTACATCACGGATTGCAATTTCTTCCGCGTCCTTGGATCCCTTGCTGATCACCAGCGTAACGGTAGATTCCGGCGCAACCTGACTTCCCTCTGACGGGTCAACGGAAATAACCAAGCCTTCTGCAACGGTATCGCTGAAATCCTCTGTTGTGGAAACCTG
>ENA-OQNM01000005-OQNM01000005.1-human-gut-metagenome-genome-assembly--contig:-NODE-5-length-70763-cov-6.554335_pt1 | contig 70763 bp, 57 predicted proteins | sample MGYA00242632_ERZ504886 | MGnify/ENA primary metagenome ERZ504886 (study PRJEB26092, sample SAMD00036424) | human gut metagenome | host: Homo sapiens | study: EMG produced TPA metagenomics assembly of the... | reverse complement strand
CATTTTTTTATAAATTTCTTTTCCGGAACAGTGCACGAACGCACTGCCGGTAAATTCCGGTTCCCAGAAACAGGGTCAGATAGGCGATTTTCCGCCCGTTCGTGAAGTGATCGCCTTCCAGTACCAGAAGCGGATGCTTTTTAAGCTCTTTTGCCAGCCTCTTCGCAAGCGCCTTTTTCTCCGCGTCCATGGTTTCCAACAGCATCAGCTTGTCCAGCACGAAAAACCGCGCCCAGCAGCAGCGCACACCTGCTTCTTTTTTCAGCGCCGGGTGGCGTTCTTCCACGACATTCTGATTATGATCCCATACTTCCACCGAACCCAGATCTGACCAGCGAAAACCGCTTGTCGTGAGGCTTTCGCGCCGGTGCACATAATAGTATTTCTGTGCTGTGGAAAAGGCCACCTTCCGGCAGTGCTCCATTAACGGAACGATGACGTATGCATCCTCGGCGATTGTTTTCTCCGGATAGACAACGCCCTCGAAAATCTCTCTCCGATACAGCTTGCCCCACGGCATCACGCCGAACACGCGCGCCTTCATCACCTGGCGCAGTCCCTCCTCGCTGTCGGTCACAGATTCGATTCCCTCCTGTTTCAGATCCGGCACCGGCCTTCCTTCATAGAGATCGTATCCGCGGCAGATACTCATTTCGGCATCATATTTTTCCGCCAGACGATACAGTGTTTCCAGAAGATCCTCCGCTGCGAAATCGTCGCTGTCCACAAACGTGATATAACGCCCCTCTGCAAGCGCAACGCCCGCATTCCGCGCCGAACTGACGCCGCCGTTCTCTTTTTGGTGATAACGGATCCGCGCATCCTGTTCTGCGTATGTCCGGCAGATTTCACTGCTCTTGTCGGTGCTTCCATCATCTACAAGAAGCAGCTCCCAGTCCGTAAAAGACTGGGAGAGAATGGAATCCACACTATTTTTTTAAAAATTTTCTGCCTGATACACCGGGGTAATGATTGAAATTTCCGGCATTGTTTTATCCTCTTTCTTTATTTCTTACAGCAGTAGTGTATCCCCTTATACTGCTCATACGGATGATCGAGATCCAGAAACGCCGCATCGTGGTGGCCTTTCTGCTGTTCTTTCGGCGGCAGTTTCATATAATCGCCGAACGCCATGCGCAGATATGTGTCATATCCGACCGGAATCGGCAGGCGCTCGTTCTCGAACGGAACCTCAATCGCCGATGCAAAAATCTTTTTCGGATATTTCCGGAGAATCGCCTGCGGTGCGCACATCTCGGTGATGCCGTCCACCCGTGGGCTGTCGATATCAAATTTTGTAATATAGTTCTCTGCCTGCTTCCAGATCCGGTACCGCATCTTCTGCGTCGGAGCCAGCGCCAGCAGAATCGTTCCCAGGTAATGCATAAACGCGCCGTGGCGTTCTTTGGTCGGAATAACCTGCGTGCAGAAGAGCTGGAAAATCTTTCCCTCGATCACCTGCCATTTCCGCGCAAGGTTTCCCGGTGCATAGCCCTCGATCGGGAGAATATCAAGCGCAACGCCGTGGCAGAGATCCATATCGACCTGCTCCTTTTTCACCTGCGTGGTGCGGCTGTCGCGGATGTTCGCAAACGTGTGCGCATTGCAGAAGCCCTCTTTCGGGTACTCGAGCTTGTAGATTTTACTCTCCTCCTGCGTATCCCAGATTTTCAGGAACTTCTCGTAATCTTTCCGCGGCATGAAAAAGTCGAGATCATCGTCCCACGGAATAAAGCCGCCGTGGCGGATTGCACCGATACAGCCGCCGCCGCAGAGATAACAGGTCAGATGATTTCTCTGGCACCAGTGGTAAAACATAACGGCCATTTCCAGATTTTTTTCCTGCAGCCGGCGCAGAATTTCGTCCTCGGTATTAAACATCTTTTTTCTCCTCTTCCTTCGCGTTCAGGCTGATCGTCTGTCCTTCCTCGAGCCCTTCTGTGCTCTCCTTTGTGAAGACAATCTTAAAGGTTGCAAGAATCAGCTTCAGATCCTCTAAAATCGAATAGCTCTCTATGTACATCAGATCCAGCTTCAACTTGTCGTATGCGGTCGTGTTGTACTTTCCGTAAATCTGGGCGTAGCCGGTAAGGCCTGCCTTTACTTTCAGACGGTAAGCAAACTCCGGAATCGATTCCTCATATTCCTTTGCAATCTCCGGCCGCTCCGGGCGCGGTCCGACGACGCTCATATCGCCCTTGAAAATGTTCAGAAGCTGCGGCAGCTCATCAATTCTCGTCGCGCGGATCACCTTTCCGACCGGCGTAATGCGGCTGTCGTTCTTCGTTGCCAGGCGGGCTACGCCGTCTTTTTCGGCATCCACGATCATGCTTCGGAATTTGTAGACATAGAATTCTTTTCCGCCGATCGTGAGACGTTTCTGTTTAAAGAACACCGGGCCATGGTCATACAGCTTGATGCAGAGCGCTGCGATCAGCATAATCGGCGACGTGATCACAAGAAGAATCGTCGATACGAGCAGATCCAGCAGGCGCTTGCAGAATCTCTGATCAAACGAAAGACCACTGTTTCGCGCGAGCAGAAGCGGTGTATCGAAAATATGGAGCGCTTCCGCTTTCCGTACCATAATATCCGACAGCTTTGGCGTCAGATAGACACGGATTTCTTTCGCATAGCAATATTTCAGCAGACGGTTGCGCAGCTCCGAATGAAGATCGCCCAGGATCACGCCCTCCTGACCGTATGCGTCAATCTGGCGGCAGAGCTCTTTCTCTCCCACTTCCACGCTCACCTTATGTGCTACAATATACTTGTCCGGCCGCTGGTTCATCTTCAGCTCCAGGCTTTCCATCGGGTATTCACCGTAAATCAGAAGCACCTCTCTTGGCGGAAAGAGACGCGCAAACGTCTTCTCAAAAAGCCAGGATACAATGCCTGCCAGCGCAAAGTCCACGAGTGTCATGCCGACCATCGGCAGAATGTACGGCAGGTGGCGCCACAGCAGGATAATCTGCAGATACATCAGCGCATTGGCACAGAATGCCGTCATCATCTGGGAATAGATGATGCTGCTTCCCTTCATGTAGCCGATCTTCATGCCGCCGTAAATGTACATGAAAACCAGAAGAAAAATGCCGTAGATCACGACGATAATCTGATTTCCCTTATCCCAGAACGGCTCCAGCCACAGGTGGCTCGCATAGTATCTGTCCCAGAACACAGAAAAAACAGCGCATTCCAGAAGCACAATCGCCGCGACCGCCAGGACACGCATCAGATGTTTGTACTGTTCCCTGTTTTTATAGTTCATCAATCTCTTCCTCTCTTTTTGCCCTTACCGTAATACTTCCGCACACCGTTTACGGCATAGCACGCAAAACAGTACAGGGAGCGGAACGTTCCCATTCCCAGCTCGCGGTAAACACGGTAAGTCATTCCTGCAGAATGCAGTTTATTCCCCGATTTTCCTGTGCTGGACAGCCGGTATTTCAGCAAAGGCTCATCCACACCGCAGGCTGTCCCGTATTTTTTCAGGATCCGCAGCCAGTCCAGATAATCCTCGTGGCACTCGTCCTTTTCCATCGGGAATTCCAGCAGAACGCTTCTTTTGGCCAGTACCGACGAGCAGCCGATCACGTTGCCGCGCAGCAGCATTTTGTAGGTGATCCGCTCCGGGACAGAAAAAATCTTCTGCTTTTCCGGTTCCTGATCGTAAATCAGCTCCCGACCCGTACAGCAGAGCACATCACCGGTCTTTGCAAGGGCTTTTTCCTGCTTTTCCAGTTTTTCGGGATCCCAGTAATCATCCGCGTCCAGAAAGGCAATGTAATCGCCCTTTGCGAGCTGTACACCGCGGTTTCTGGATGCGGATGCTCCTTTGTTTGTCTCATTCCGGATATACCGTACCCGGTCATTTTCTCCGTAACGCCCCATCTTTTCCAGCGTATCGTCCGTGGAATGGTCGTCGATCACCAGGATTTCCAGCGGGGTTTTTGTTGTCTGGCAAAGGACTGAGTCGATTGCCTGAAACAGTGTTTCTGCACCGTTGTACGAAGGGATTACTACTGAAATCATGTATTTTCCTCTCTTACTTTGTCTGCTGCATCTGTTTTTTAAATTTTCCAGCAGCAAACCTCCTACTTTTATAGCATATCTGCACGGGCTTGTCAATTTTACGCCGGGATCTGCTGGTTTTTCTTTCTTACATGTAATTCTATGTGAGCCTTAAAAACGCCAGTAAATAAAACAGAATTCCTCCGAACAGTGCTCCGTTTCCGCCGTTTTTCTGCCCCGTCTTTTTTCCGATGGCAGTTCCGGCATACATCGCCGCCATTCCGACCGCGAAGGAGGCAAAAAAGATCTGTCCTCCTGTCACCGGAAGATCCGCGGCAAAGACGCCGGAGACAATTCCATCCACCGACATCGAAACCGCCAGCAGGCCAAATTCCAGTGGGTGGAGCTGTTTTTCCAGATGTTCCAGTCTTGTTTCTGGTTTTCCCTGCTTTTTTCTTCTGCGTTTTCTCAGTTCTTCAAAAATTTTCAGCGTTCCCATAAGAAAAAAGCAGCCCGCACCCACTCTGGTTCCCCATTCCGGTCCTGCGGACTGCAGAAATCTTTTTCCAAACTGCGCGGAAGCAACCAGGGCAGCACTGCAAAACAGATTCAGCAGCGCCGTCATGCCGGGTGAAATTCTCGTATTGCTGCTTCCATATCCGATGCTTACTGCAAAGTTATCGGCTGAGAGCGCCGCAGCAAGCAGAAGCAATTCTACCATATGACACGCTCCGTCATTTCTCACTTTACAGTATTCGTCTGTTTTTCAAACCGTGCATCCCGGGAAGGCAGTTCTTTTTTTTATTCCACTGCTTTCCGGAATTCCCGGATTTTTTCTCCGAAGTGCGATACATCGGTGCAGAAAATGCTCGAAGTTCCCGCCACAAAAATGCTGGCTCCACAGGAACGCAGCGTCGCGCCGTGCTCCTTCGTAATGTTTCCGTCCACTTCTAAAATGATGTCCTCCCGGTGCATCTCCTGCAGAAATTTCTGCAGCTTTTCCGCCTTGCGCAGCGTACTCGGCACAATTTTCTGCCCGGCAAAGCCCGGATTCACCATCAGAAGATTGACGCCGTCGATATAATCAAGCACTTCCTCGATCTGCCCGACCGGTGTCGCCGGGTTGATCGCGAGGAACCGCTTGCAGCCGTACGGCACGAGGTAATCGAGCGCGCGCTGCACCTGGAAAGTGCTCTCATAATGAATCGTCACGATGTCCTCTTTGTGAATGCCGATCCACGGCAGCTTGTACTCCGGGTCTTTAATCATCAGATGAAGATCAAGCGGAATACTCGTCAGTTCCCGCAGTCCGCGGATGTAGTCGACGCCAAGGCCGAAGTTCGGAACGAACTCGCCGTCCATCACATCGATATGGAGATATTCGACTTTTTCTTTTTCAAATACATCGATCGTCGCCTGCAGATCCACAAGGTTTGAGCACATCATGGATGCCGATATCTGACTTTTTCTCATATTTTTCTACTCCCATGAAACCATTACTTTGCAGTATGGCTCTTTATGATTTTTCATCAGTTCCAGTCCGTCCATCAGCTTTTCGGACGGGAAACAGTGCGTGATCAGCGCCTGTGCCGGGATTTTCTTCTTCGAAAGCGCATCGAGTGCCTCCGTCCAGTCGCAGGCTTCATCTTTTTCATAAGAAGAATTCCACGTTCCCATCAGGTTCAGCTGTTTGCGCAGTATGCGCCAGTACACGTTCTTTTCCATCGCAAGATCGCCCGATGGATTTCCCATCAGCACGATGCTTCCGCCCGGTCTCGCAAGAAGAACTGCACTGGAAACGGCCTGCGGCGTTCCGACCGCTTCTACTACAACATCCGCCTGAATCGCTTTACTCTCCTCTTCCGTCACATATGAGATGCCCGGGATCTGTTCTGCGATCGCACGTTTTGCTTCGCCCCGTCCAATCACAAAAACGGTTTCGGCGCCGAGCGCTTTCGCCCACGCTGCCGCTGCAAAACCGATCATGCCCGTTCCGATCACTGCTGCGGTATCGCCCGGCTTCACACCGCTTCGTTTCACCGCATGAAGCGCCACAGAGAGCGGCTCCAGCATTGCTGCCTCGCGGAAGCTGACGTTTTCCGGCAGCTCCAGCAGGTTCCAGTCCGGCACGGCTACGTATTCCGCAAAGCCGCCGTCCCGGCGCGAGCCGAGGTAATCGTAGTGTTCGCACATCTCATAGTTTTTTCTGTCGGCACTGCGGGCAGGTGCGGCATGGGATCAGCGGGAAAATGCCGACCCGTTTTCCAACTCGCTCTTCCGGCACACCCTCGCCGTATGCGGCAACCACGCCTGAAAACTCGTGACCCGGAATCGTTGGAAAATGGTATGTTCCGTTTGTGAAAATCCGCGGAATATCGGAGCTGCAGATTCCTGATGCCTTTACCTGCACCAGAACCCAGCCGGATGGGATTTCCGGTTTTTCGATGTCTTCCCTTCTTAAATCATTGACTCCATGCAGCTCGTATGCTCTCATTTCGTTTCTCCTTCCACAATCGTACAGAAACGCTCCAGGTCGCTCCTTGTTGTAATCTTAAAGTTCCGCTCATCCCCTGGGATCATCGCCACATCCATTCCATGGCGGTAGGCAATTTCACTCGTTCCCCTTGTGAGGGACAGCTCCTCTTTCGATGCTTCCCGGTTGATCTTCGCGTACGGATGCAGCCGGAAGGCTTCCGGCGCCTGACCGGCAAACAGCGTGCTGCGCTCCAGCAGATGGTCAATTTTCGTTCCGTCGCTGCTCTGATAGATCGTGTCCTTCATCGGCAGCACCGGCATACAACCCTCATGATCGGCAAGCGCCGCAAGGCAGTCGCCAATCAGCTGTTCGCTCACCAGAGGCCGCACGCCGTCGTGGATGATCACACCGTCGTTCTCCGATACGGAATCCTCCATGCAGACGGTAAGGCCATTATGAATGGATTCCTGCCGCGTATCCCCGGCATCCGCAAAGGCGAGAAATTTCGTAATCCCGTCTTCTTCCATCCATCCGCGGATCTTCTCTCTCCAGGCATCTGCCGCCACGATGACGATTTTCTCAACGGCACTGCTTTTCTGAAACTGCTCCAGCGTATACAGCAGAATCGGTTTCTTTTCCACTTCCAAATACTGCTTCGGAAAATCCCCCATCTGCATTCTCGTTCCGATTCCCCCCGATAGTATGATTGCGTAATTCATCTTAAGCCTTTCCTTTGCTCTTTTTACTCTCTTTTTTTCGCTCTTCTTCCAGCTCTTTTAAAAAGTCTCCCAGTTCTCCGGAGGCGTTCTCCAGCAGGTACGACTTCGTTTTCTGTTCTTTCTCCAGATAGTTTTCCCGGATCTGGCCGTTTGTATGTTCAATCTCGGTGCGCAGATCCCGTGCGGAGAGACGATGCGCGCCCGCTCCCATAATGATGATCTGCTCGAGACCGTCCGAGGAAGCCACCGTTACGTTGCCGTTGTGGCCGATCCTGTGAACCGTTTTCTCGATGTACTGGTCAGCCGTCTCCGCCTCTTTCGTATAAACGACATGAATATTATGGTACATGCCGACCTCACCCTGGTTGCCTTTTACTTTGTAGGCATCAAAGACAAGAATCAGCGTCATTTTTTTATATCCTTGATAATTTGACAGGATGTCCATCAGCTTTCCTCTGGCGCTCTCAATATTATACCTCACCAGCTCATTTAAATCATCCCATGCAAAAATAATGTTATAGCCGTCCACCAGCAGATATTCCTCCTGCGGCTCCTTCGGGCGGTTTGATTTTGCATATTTGGGATCCCCGATGCCGGATGACGAGGTGACCGGACGTGTCCGCCGCTCGAAACCGGCGCGCTTCCGCTCCACTTTGCCGTATGTCCTCGTAAAGATTTCTTCCAGCTCCTTTGCCTCCTGCAGGGAAGCTGCCATCGGCACGCGGTCGGATGCTTTTTTTGCTTTCTGCACAGAGGATGCTCCGCCGCTCCGGTCTGCCGCAGATTCGGCTGAATCGCTTTCTTCTTCCGGATTTTCCAGCGTGTATTCCAGATGCATATGGTCTTCCACTTCATTCCATGGAACGACAAAGCCTGCCCCGTGGGCACAGAACACAGAACCCGTCGGATTTTCCACATCCGCCTCGGAATCGTAGCCGATGGAGGCAATCACTTCCTCCGCGTTGTGACACGGCTCATATCCTTTTAAGGTACAGAACACTCTTCCGCGTCCCCGGCTGTAAGCAGTCACTTCTTTCTGATAATCCCGCATCGTCACAACCGGTGCGGTTCCGGTGATCACTGTCATATCGCCTTCCATTTCCGGCGGTTCAAAGCTGCCGTACATCCGCTGGATATCGTTCAGCGCCCGTCCCGTCGATTCCGACGGAATTTCCAGACGGAACGCATAGACCGGCTCCAGCAGAACGGATTCTGCTTTTTTCAGTCCCTGCCGCACCGCACGGTACGTCGCCTGGCGGAAGTCGCCGCCCTCGGTGTGCTTAATGTGCGCACGGCCCTTGACCAGCGTGATTTTCATATCGGTAATCTCCGACCCGGTCAGCACGCCGGGATGCTTCCGCTCCAGCAGATGTGTGAGGATCAGACGCTGCCAGTTACGGTCCAGGGTGTCCTCGCTGCAGACGGTTCCAATCTGCAGTCCGCTGCCCGGTTCTGCCGGCTCCAGCAGCAAATGAACTTCTGCATAATGGCGCAGCGGCTCGAAATGGCCGACACCCTCCACGGTACTGCGGATCGTCTCTTTGTATACAATATTTCCGGCTCCGAATTCCACCCATTCGCCGAAACGCTCGTGGATCAGACTCTTTAAGATCTCGATCTGCACCTCACCCATGACCTGCGCATGGATTTCCGCGAGGCGCTCATTCCAGACAATGTGGAGCTCCGGGATTTCTTCTTCTAACTGGCGCAGTTTTCCAAGCATCTGATGGACATCGCAGTCCGGCGGAAGCTCGATGCGGTACGTCAGCACCGGCTCCAGCACCGGTTTTTCCGCCTCGGTTTCGTTGCCGATGCCCTGACCGGAGAAGGTGCTGTTCAGTCCCGTTACAGCACAGATCGTCCCCGCCGGTGCTTCCTGTACTATCGTATAGCCCGCACCGGAATAAATGCGGATCTGGTCTGCCTTTTCTTCGCCGAGCATCTGCTTTACCTTCAGCACGCCGCCCGTGATTTTCAGATGCGTCAGACGGTTTCCTGCCGTGTCCCTTGAAATCTTAAAAACGCGCGCGCCAAAATCCCCGCCGTACTCCGGCGTTTTTGTAAACCGGTCCAGAATTTTCAGAAATTCCGTCACGCCCTCCATCTTGAGTGCAGAGCCAAAGCAGCACGGAAAAACCTTCCGCTCTGCGATCATCGTGCGGATCTGGTCTTCTTCCACGCTTCCCGTTTCCAGATACTGCTCCAGCACGTCCTCATCACACATGGCGAGTTCTTCCAGCAATTCTGCGTTCTGGAGATCCTGCGAGAAATTCAGGCAGTGCTCTGAGAGACGGCTCTGCAGTTCTTCCAGCAGTTTTTGCGCATCCGTGCCCGGCTGATCCATCTTGTTGATAAAGAGAAAGACCGGGATCTCATACCGCGCGAGCAGCCGCCACAGGGTTTCCACATGACCCTGCACGCCGTCCGCACCGCTGATCAGAAGAACCGCATAGTCCATGACCTGTAAAGTGCGCTCCATCTCCGCCGAGAAATCCACATGGCCCGGCGTGTCAAGGAGTGTGACCTCCGTCTCGTTCAGCTTCAGCACGGCCTGTTTGGAAAAGATCGTGATGCCCCTTGCTTTTTCCAGTTCCTCCGTGTCCAGAAAGGCGTCCTTGTGATCCACTCTTCCGGCTTTCCGGATCTGGCCTGTTTTATATAAAATCCCCTCTGCCAGCGTCGTCTTTCCCGCATCGACATGCGCTAAAATGCCTACCGCCAGTTTTTTGGTTTTTTCCATTTTGTTTCATCCTGTCTGTATGATTCATATTTTTCAGGCCCCTCATCCCCTGCGGCCCGACTCACTGCTTATTGTACCACAAAACCTCTCATTGCGGAACCCCGGAGTGAAACGCAAAAAATCTCAAAGCGGCTTTGTTCCCCCGTTAAATATAATATTCAATCGCATCTTCCCGTTTCATATGGAAGATCTCAAAAATCTGATCCCGAATTGCCAGAAAATCCTCACTCGTACGATCCCGGTGCTTTCCAAGCGGAATCGTAAGTACTGCTTTGATCTGCCCCGGATTGGCATCGAAAATCACCACGCGGTCGGCGAGATAGATCGCCAGCGTAAGACCTGCTTTCGCCAGCTCATCCTGCAGCAGAATGTAGTGGGATGACTGGGTGGATGGAATCGCAAAGGTCTTTCCCTTCATCCCAGAGGGATCCTGGATTTCACTGTTTACCACGATCACATTTCCATCCCGTTGGCCGAGCGCCGCAGCTTTCAGATCAACGCCTTTTTCCTTTGCACTCATCGCCAGCTCAATCAGTTCCGATGCACCGTCGATTTTTCCGGCGTGCAGTGCATCTGCCCGATCCGACCAGGAGCTGAGATTGTCAATTCCATTCGTTATTGTTTTTTGTCTATCACGGGTGCAAATGAAAACCGGAGAACGCCGCTTTCTGCCTGGCTGTTCTCCGGTTTTGCCGTTTTCACAGAATAAAATCTCTGTCTGTTTTTATTGCCTTTGTCTGCGCTTTTTCCGTCATTGCTGTACGCCATCGCGTAAACAGCTCCTGCGAATTGAGTTTCGTACCGTTCGATTCCCGGTCCACATATTTTCCGCTTGGCATTCAGACATTTTCCCTTTTCGTTGTCCTTCATCATCGTCTCGAACATCCAGTCCAGGCGCTCTTTTAAGGTATCATCCAGAACCGGAGCGGCAACCTCAACACGGCGGATGGTATTTCTTGTCATGAAATCGGCGGATGCAAGATAGACCTTCTCGCGCTCTTTCGTTCCAAAACGGTAAATTCTGGAATGCTCAAGGAAGCGGCCGACAATGCTGACAACCTTGATATTTTCCGTGTATCCCTCGATTCCCGGAATCAGACAGCAGATACCGCGGACAATCATTTCGATCTTCACGCCCGCCTGGGAAGCCTCCACCAGCTTGGTGATGATGGCTTTGTCTGTCAGGGAGTTGATCTTAATGCCGATATAACTCTCCTCACCCTGTTTTGCATGCGCAATTTCTTCATCTATCATCTCAAGCACCCGGTTCTGCAGACATTTCGGTGCAACCAGAAGAAGGTCTGTCTTTTCCACGGTCTCGCCCTTTAAGAGCGCTGCAAACACCTCTGCCGCCTCTTTTCCGATCGCCTGGTTTCCGGTGATCAGAGACAGGTCGGTGTAGAGTGCGGATGTTTTTTCGTTATAGTTTCCGGTTCCGATCTGGGTCACATACGATACGCCGTCCTCTGTTTTTCTGGAAATCAGGCACAGCTTGGAGTGGACTTTAAAGCCGTTCAGGCCGTAAATCACGCGGCAGCCGGCCTCCTCCAGGATACGGGAATACTCGATATTGCTCTCCTCATCGAAGCGGGCGCGCAGCTCAACAAGGACAACAACCTCTTTTCCATTCTCTGCTGCTTCGACCAGTGCATCAACAATCTGGCTCTTGTCAGCCAGGCGGTACAGTGTCATCTTAATCGAAACAACGCTCTCATCTTTTGCCGCCTCGTCGAGCAGGCTGATAAACGGTTTGATGCTCTCAAATGGATAGGAAAGCAGAACATCTTTTTTCATAACCTGCGGAATCAGCGGCGCTTTCGAATCCAACTGCGGTGTCATACGCGGGGCGCGGCGCTGATAGAACAGTTGCTTAGTGTCGGCCGTTCCGTTCTGCTCCAGACTGCGCAGATATCCCTGCAGTGCAAAGACAAATGACAGATCCAGCGGCACTCTGGACAGGAATACATGGTCTTTGTCCACCTTGATTTCCTTACAGAGCGATGAAGTCAGCTTCTTGTTCAGCTCACGGGACATCTCCATGCGGACCGGGCTCATACGTTTTCTCTGTTTGATCAGGTTTTCCATTGCATCACGATAATCCAGATCCTCATCGTAAATCGTCTCGGTATCGATATCGGCATTCCGCGTTACACGGATCAGGGATTTTTCTTTTACAACATAATTTTTGAACATCTTCGGAAGGAAGTGCAGAATCAGCTCCTCGGAGAGCATAAAGGTTCCCTTTCTGGTCGGGATGTCGATCAGACGGCGGAATACGTTGTTGCTGCATGGGATGATCGCAGCACGGGTCTTTCCGCCCTTCGTCTCAAGGAGTGCGACCGCATAGATATCTTTGTTTTTCAGGAACGGGAACGGCTGCTGTTTGCTCACAATGTTGGCAGACAGATACGGCGCGATCTCATTATCAAAATACGTTTCCAGCAGTTTTCCCTCTTCAGCGGACAGCTTATTGAAGTTGATGAGGCGGATTCCCTTCGGCTCCAATTCTCCCATCAGCTGCTCATAGATCGCCGCTTTTTTCTGATCCAGGTCTCTTGTCTCCTGCAGAATCGCTTTTACCTGCTGTTCACTCGTCATATTCGTTTTATTTTCCCGGATCACTTCTTTGGATTCCATCTGATCCATCAGCGTGCCGACCCGGACACGGTAAAACTCATCCAGATTTGACTGGTAAATCGAAGCAAACGTCAGACGCTCGGCAAGCGGAACGGCCGGGTTTCCGGCTTCGTTTAAGACTCTCTCATTGAATTTCAGCCAGGATAATTCACGGTTCATCATATAGGGTTCTGGTTTTAACTGCTGCTTTTTCATGTATTTTAATTCTCCTTCTTCTGTGCGTTCTTTCAAAGATTCCGCTTTTCTTTTCACTTGCTGTAAAAGCCCTGATGGTTATCATATAATAAGAAAATTTTTTCATCTATCCTGCTATTGTTTTGTTTCTGTAAAATCCATGTAAAGCCATTTTTGTTCTTTTTACAAAACTTTTCGTCCATTGACCGTCAGTTTAAACGTAGTTCCCAGTATTTCTGCCGATTTTCTGCACAGCATCATTCTTCCGAGAAAGATCTCAAAATAGTCATACATCGAACAGATTTTTTCATCAATCTGGAGATTCAATGCGATCTCTGATTTTTTCTCATCCACTTTCAGCTTGGAATCTGTAACCGCATAATTTACTCTGTCATGAATATCGAAAGCAGATTGTTCCTTTTGTCTTACACGGCTTCTTCTGACATCTGTTTTATCTGCGATGATCAAGGCAGCTGAGATCACATCCTCCGGACTTCCCGTTGATTCATCGTGGTTTCCAATTGCAGAAACGATGGTTACTCTGTCTTCCAACGTCATATCCGTTTCTTTTAAAAGTTCATTTGCAAGAAGTGCACCGTACTCTGCATGATGTGATCTGTTAATCACATTTCCAATATCATGCATATAACCTGCAATTTGAGCGAGTTCAATCTCATGTTCCGAATAGCCCAGCTTTTTCAGAATTTTTCCTGCCTGATGGGCAACCTGCATACAGTGTTTCTGCGAATGATCCGTATATCCCAGCTGTCCCAGGTTTTCGTTTCCTTTTTTCAGATATGCGTTAATTTCTTTGTTTTTTATAATTTCCTTGTATGTCAATCGTTTGTTCTCCTCTTTTTCAGACTACAGTCTTTTGATTGCATCCATTGCAAGCGCAGACCGTTCACACTCTTCTGCAGACAAGGTAATCTGCCAGCAGAGAGAGCTGTCTATCATATGTTTTGCCGCATAGCTCAGGCCATTCGTTCGCTCATCGAGAAACGGTTTATCAATCTGCTGCGGATCGCCAAGCAGAATAATTTTCGTTCCCTGTCCCGCTCTTGTGATGATTCCCTTCACCTGATTGGGTGTCATGTTCTGTGCTTCATCGATTATCAGATATGTCCTTGCTATCGATCGTCCGCGGATAAAATTCATCGCTTCTGTCTGAATGATTCCCCGTTCGAAAATCTCCGTGATTTTATCCCCCAGTTCCTCTTCATCCTCATATCTTCTCTTCTCATCCGAATCCAGAATCTGCTCCAGATTATCAATCACCGGCCGCATCAGCGGTGCAATTTTTTCTTTTTCATCGCCCGGCAGAAAACCAATATCATCATCAAACTGCGCATTCGGTCTGCAGACAATCACACGGCGGTACTCTCCTGTTGGATTATTATAGACTTTTTCCATTCCGACCGCGAGCGAATAAAATGTTTTTGCGGTTCCTGCCATTCCTTTCAGAATAACAAGCGGTGCTTCTTCTGCACTTGTCATAAGTGCTTCCTGCATAAAATACTGCCCGACATTTCTCGGCGATACGCCGTATGGTTTGCTCTTTTTATAAACCAGCGGAACAATTTTTCCGCCAGACACCCGCCCCAGCAGAGTTTTCTTTACAGACTGATCCGGTTTCAGGATAACAAATTCATTTTCATGAAATTCCGGGCTGATCTGTTTTCCTTCCGGGTCGCTCTGGTAAGCATCCGCCAAACAAATTCCTTTTTTCTTAAATTCCTTCACCTTATCTTCCGGAATGTAAACTTCTATCCGCCCGGTATATTGTGCATCGTTATCAGAGATCCGCTCTTTTTCAAAATCTTCCGCCGGAATTCCCAGAATCTGCGCCTTCAGTCTTAATACAATATCTTTGCTGACCAGTATAATCTGATCATTTTTATCTGCATCGGCAAGTCCTTTGCATACTTTCAGAATTCTGTTATCTGCCTTATCTTCCGGAAGATCCTGCGGCAGTTCTACCTGCACAAAATTTTTTTCAATCCGCAGACTGCCTCCCCCTGGCAGTTCTACCCCCTGTAATAAATCGCCGCACTGTCTGTATCTTTCCAGGTTCCGAATTGCTTTTCTTGCATTCGCACCCCGCTCTCCTTCTGCCTTTTTCAGTCCATCCAGTTCTTCCAGCACTACCAGCGGCAGTACCAGACGGTTATCATCGAAGCATTCCAAGGCATACGGTGCCTGAATCAATACATTTGTATCTATTACATAGGTTTTTATCATACACTCGAGCACTCCTTTTTTCTGTCTTTTTTACTACAATCACGATCGTAGCACATTTGTATTTTAACTGCTATCCTGTTCCGATAAGGTCTATATCAAATGATTGTAAAATTTTTTATATTTCTGATGCAGTCAGACGGGGTTCTGTTACAGCAGAAAAGCACTGCAAATACAGATGGATGTATTTACAGTGCTTATTCTGAGATTTTTTTAATTTCTGTACGTCTTCGTATTCTTTTACTTTTTCTTCATACTGCTCCCGGTTCTCGATGGTATGCTGTACAATGTGACCATGGTCTTTCTGTTTATTTTTCAGATCACGGCCGGGGCGCGGTGCATATTCGTCCTCCGGAATTTCGAGGGCATTGGCAGTGGCGTGGATGATGCCGTTGCTGCTGTAGGTGGCGCCGCTCAAGGCGTCGATGTTGAGACTTTGTTCTTCTTTCATCTGTTCAATCACGTACGGCGCTGCACGGAAAAAGTATTCCTCGGTGTCGCAGTAGGAAAGGATGGAGATGTCGGTCACTTTCTGGTTTTCTACCGTTACCTGCACTTCGACATCCCCGCGGAAGGCATCGGCGGTACCCGTGTAGATGCCGTCTTTCAGGTCATGGAAACGGCCGGCGTCCAGGAATGCCTGTTTTTCTTCCGTTGTATCCGTCGATTCAGATGCTGTATTTTCCTGTGTTTCATTCTTGGAATTCTCGTCTCCCGCAGCTGATATGGACGCCGTATTTTCGTCTGGTTCATCCGTTTTTTCCTGGTCGGCTTCTTTTAACGCATTTTGAGCGGCCTCAATCAACCCTTTGCTGCTGTAGGTGGCACCGGAAACGGTATCGATCTCCTCTGCACTCTGTTTTTCCAGAATTTCTGAAAAGATTCCTGACTTGGCTCTGTCCAGATATGTCTGATCATCCTCGGCGTTTTCTATCGTCAGTCCGGTTATGGCTCCCTGTTCTACTTTCACGGAAACGGTCACAGTTCCGCGATAGCCTTCTCCGCTTCCAGAATAGGTGCCGTCCCGGAATCTGCTGCTCGGGTTCTGTTCTGCCGTATCAACAGCCGCATCACCTGCTGTCTTACCAATGGAACTGCTCTCGCTCCGAATCAGAAACTGCGATGCTGCAATCGTAAGGCAGGTCACCCCGACACCGATCCACACGCTGTATCGGTACTTCCAGTGTGCATTATTCTTCGGACATCCGTTTACACATACTCCGCATCCAATACACGCGCCGCCTGCCGTCTGCTTTTTCTCTGCCAGATCAATTCCCATGGTACATTTTGCAGTACAGAGACGGCAGTTTCCGCATTTGCTCCACGGTTTTACAATTTTTAACAGAGCACATCTGGAAATCAGGCTGTAGATGGCTCCCATGGGACAGAGATACCGGCAGAAAAAGCGCTGGATCAAAACAGATCCAACGAAAATCACCAGAAGCAGCGCCCCGCCAATTGAAAACAGAGGCTTCACGCCCGGCCAGTGTCCGATGGAACTGTACTGCCCAAACACCTGCCACGGCCCTGCGATGTTCCATTTTACCATACCGCTCCATACAAAGACTGCCCAGAACAGTAGTACACCATATTTGATCCAGCCTGTTGGAACATTTCTTCCACTCTTCTTTGAATTTGAATGCAGGTTTTTCGCACCTGCTTTTCGAAACTGCGATTTCAGCTTATTCCCTGCAAACCACAGAAAATCCTGCACAGCCCCGAAGCTGCAGAAATATCCGCAGAAAAACCTTCCCACAATAATCACCGCCGGAACCGTCGCCAGCAGCATCCATACCGAATACCTGATCCGTTCCCACGAAACTGTCCCCTGATAAACTGCGGAAACAATCGTCCCAACCGCAGAAAACTGCGCCTCAAACAGGCCCGTGAGCAGCAGGAAAGAAAGAATCTGAATCGCTGCTTTCGGCCAGTTTCTTTTGTCTTGTTTTTTCAAATTTGTTCCTCTTTTCTTATTTTTAACGTTCCATAAAATATTGGTCCGACACCATTTCCTCATTATATAAAAATCCACTTTCCAAATCAACTTATTTTTCATTCGGTTTCTATAAAAACAGCCATTGCAGACAATATCTCTATTCTCTGCAATGGCTGTTATCCTTTTACAATTCTTATTTATCTAAATTTTTAACGTTTCATCTCCATTACCGGACCATTCGCTTTATGTTCCTGAATCAGTTCACGAATCTCGGAGAGATCCATTGCCGGAAAATCTCCGGGGACGGTATTCTTCAGGGCGCTTACTGCGTTTCCGATAGATACTGCCTGTGACAGATCTTCTGGATATTTCAAAATTCCATACAAAGCATCTGCAATATAGGCATCTCCGCTTTCAATCCTGTCCACCACTTCAATGTTTTCATACCGACCATAAATTTCCTCTGAATTTTACGTCAAAAGAAATCAGTGTTCCATGCTCTTTAAATTTTCTCATGAGAGTAACTGCTGTTTCTCTCACTTTTTCATCCAGTGCCAATGTAATTCCGCAGGTATGAAAGCATCTGGCAGAAGTAAACATTTCTTCCGGAAACTGTCCGTGAATTTCATTTCTTGCCAGACGCCCAATATCATTCTTTCATTTGCCGGAGGCGAAAGCCGCAAAAGCATCTCACCCAGCGTAAGCAGATCATATTTTCTGCATTCCATGTCCATTACCTCATTCCATAAAATTTTCCAGAATCCTCTGGTTTCAAACGATATAGCTGTTTCTTTCGTCATGATTATAAGGTAACTTCCTTCAAAACCCAATTGGCAGGATTGTTGTGTGTATTGCAAAAATTGCAGTATTATAATTTCAGACAATCTAAAAACCCTCATAAATCGTGTATTATCTGCACTATTTATGAGGGCTCTATATTCTTATATTATTTTTATAAACCCACAGTTGAATTATGCGTTCATCTGTTTAGCAACTTCCTCAGCGAAGTTCTCTTCTTTCTTCTCGATTCCTTCACCGGTCTCGAAACGAACGAAGCCTTTTACTGCTACAGTTGCGTTGTTTGCTTTAGCAACCTGTGCTACGTACTGAGCTACGGACTGTTTTCCGTCTTCTGCTTTTACGTATACCTGGTCAAGCAGGCAGATCTCTTTGAGCTCTTTGTTGATACGGCCCTGGATCATTCCCTGGATAACTTTTTCCGGTTTCTGGGACTCTTTCGGGTCGTTCTGGATCTGAGCCATGAGGATTTCTTTCTCATGTGCGATGTAGTCTGCGCTTACTTCGTCGCGGCTTGTGTACTGCGGACGAAGAGCTGCAATCTGCATTGCAACGTTTTTAGCCATCTCTTTGAGGTCGTCGTTTACAACGTCTGTCTCAACGTCAACCAGAACACCGATTTTACCGCCCATATGAGTATAAGAAGCAACGAAACCGTTCTCCTCTTTTACCTGCTGGAAACGACGGATGTTCATGTTCTCGCCGATGGTAGCGATCTGATGAGCCAGCTCTTCGCCAACGGTCTCGTTGGTATCGAATTTCCAAGGCTCTGCCAGGAATCCTTCTACGTCTGCTGCAGTTGTATCCATAGCCTGCTCTGCAACCTGTGCTACATAGCCACGGAATTTCTCGTTCTTTGCAACGAAGTCTGTCTCAGCGTTTACTTCTACAGCGACAGCTTTCTTTCCATCCTCGGATACGTTCAGCATAACGATACCCTCAGCTGCGATTCTGCCAGCTTTTTTCTGAGCAGTAGCAAGTCCTTTTTCTCTCAGGAACTCCATTGCTTTGTCCATATCACCTTCGGTAGCTGTAAGAGCTTTCTTGCAGTCCATCATACCAGCACCGCTTACTTCTCTTAACTCTTTTACCATTGCTGCTGTAATAGCCATTGTTTTATTCCTCCGTATACGTGATTCAGCAGACTGCATCTTCATGCCGATCTGCTATTGTGAGATTCGCCGAAGGGAACCTGAATTTCAAGTTCCCCCCAGTTCATTACTTCGCGTAAATTATTCAGCGTCTGTCTCTGCTGCTTCTTCGTATGCAGCTTCCTCAGCCTCGCCCTGTTTTGCCTCGATAACTGCGTCTGCCATTTTGGAAACGATCAGTTTTACGGCACGGATAGCGTCGTCATTACCCGGAATTACATAGTCAAGCTCTTCCGGATCGCAGTTGGTATCGCAGATACCGATCAGCGGAATTCCCAGTGTATGAGCTTCCTGTACGCAGATTCTCTCTTTTTTCGGATCTACTACGAAGATAGCGTCCGGCAGTCTCTTCATTTCTTTGATACCGCCAAGGTTTTTCTGCAGTTTTGCAAGCTCTTTCTTTAACTCAATGACTTCTTTTTTCGGAAGAACTTCGAAGGTGCCATCCTGCTCCATGGTCTCGATTGCTTTCAGTCTTGCAATACGGCTCTGGATGGTTTTGAAGTTGGTCAGCATACCGCCGAGCCATCTCTCGTTTACATAGTACATTCCGCAGCGCTCTGCCTCAACAGCGATAGCGTCCTGAGCCTGTTTTTTGGTTCCTACGAAAAGGATTGTGCCGCCGTCTGCTGCGATGTCTGCAACAGCTTTGTATGCGTCATCTACCATTCCTACAGATTTCTGCAGGTCGATGATGTAGATACCATTACGCTCTGTGTAGATGTACGGAGCCATTTTAGGATTCCATCTTCTTGTCTGATGTCCGAAATGAACACCGGCTTCCAGTAACTGTTTCATTGAAATTACGCTCATTGTTTTATCTCCTTATGGTTTTATTCTTCCCCATGTTTTTTCACCTTGGAACCTGTTTTTCAAAAAACAGGCACCATCCTTGGTACCGCATGGGTGCTTATTGTGCAACAGTAAGATTGTATCACAGAGTTTTTTTCATGACAAGCATTTTTTTCGCGGATTCTGCGGTTTTTTTCTGTTATTTTTGTGTTTTCCCCTGTTTATCCTTTAAAAACAGATACCAGAACGTTCCGGCGCAGATTACCGCTTCCAAAAAGACGAACATCCATGCACCTGCCGGCGCTTTTTGGGTCATCCAGGATACGAACTGGCTCCGGTAAAGTCCCCAGATATTTTCTGCCATGTGCGCAAGAACCGGGGCAAGGAGTGTTCCGCACCGCTCATAAATAAGGATCAGAAGCACACTTACCACGGCTGCATAGACAAACTGCGTCACATTGCCGTGATATGCACCGAACAGCAGACATGATGCTGCGATGCCCCAGCCGGTTCCCCAGAAATCTTTTGCCCTGCGGTAAATCATGCCGCGGAAAACAATTTCCTCTGCGGCCGCGCTCAGCACACCGACGGACAGGATCAGAAGCAGCGGGTTCTGTCCTTCATAAATCTTTGATGCCATGTCCTGATAGCCGGAAAAGATTCTGGTAAAGCCGGTCACGTTCATGACAGTGTTCAGGAGATGGCCGAAGGTCATAACCAGCAGAATACAGGCGGCTGCCTCTGCCGCACTCCACCGTTTTTCCGGTTTCGGGAACATGCCTTCATCTTTTTTGTACTGTTTCCAGAGAACCGGGATCGCCGCCAGACTGCCGATTGCTGATGCAAGAACGGATGTCGCGTGCATACGCTCTTCCAGATAACCGCCGGTCGTAAACGTCATCAGGATCAGCGCCAGAAGTACGGTTGCTCCGATCAGAAACAGTTCGTACGTCAGAAGCGGTTTTAAAAGACGCCATAGCTTCCGCTGGATAGGAATTACGATTTCCTCCGTTTTTGGCTCTGTTTTCGCTGTCCTTTTTTCTTTTATATTCTCTGCTTTTTTCTCTTTCGGCGCAAAGATTCCTGTTCCACTTTCTCCTCTTGTCAGCCACGGGATACGCTCCGGCTTCATTTTTTTGATGCGGTCGCGTCTTTTCTTCTCTTCTTTCGGATCCTCCGCCAGCAGTTTCAGTTCTTCCGGTGTATCACATACCTTTGCGGCACCTGCTGCCTCGAGTTCTTCTCTTCCGCCGTACCCATACGATACGCCGACACAGAGCAGTCCGTTTTCTCTTGCCCCGATTACGTCATAGCTTCTGTCACCAACCATCACCACGTCGGAACGGCTGTCTTCTGCTCCGAGTCGGCGCAGCGTCTCTGCGATGACTTCTCCTTTGTCGGTTCTGGTTTCGTTCATTTCTGAACCGGTTACTACGGTAAAATACTTTCTGATTTCGAAATGCTCCAGGATCTGCTCCACGTATTTTTCCGGTTTGGACGATGCTACCGCCAGAATTTTTCCCTTCTCTTTCAGATACGCCAGAACCTCCGGGATTCCCTCGTATACTTCATTTTCAAAAATGCCCTCTGCCTCGTACCGCTCCCGGTATTTTGTGATGGCCTGCTGTGCTTCTTCGCAGCCAAGGCCTGCAAAATTCATGAAAGATTCCAGAAGCGGCGGTCCCACGTAACAGTTCAGTTTTTCCAGATCCGGCTCTTCGATGCCAAAGGATGCCAGCGCATACTGTACGCATCTTGTAATTCCAGGACCGGAATCGGTCAGGGTTCCGTCCAGATCAAATAATATCATATCTGACATACTCTTATTTCCTCTTTTACTTTTTTATCGTATGACATGTCTTTTATTCTAGCATATCGAAATTAGAAATACAAACAAAACCGGATCAGGCTATTTTCTGCAGAGTGCACGCAGATAGCGGGTGGTCTGATTCTGAATTTCGGCAATGGCACGAATCAGGTTCCAGAGGCGCCTTAAGGACTGCAAGAGGCGGGTTCCTTTTGGTTTCTGGCTGGTTCTTTGGCTGACAAGTGTGGAAGTTTTTGGTTTCACGTTGACTTCCCACGGTTTCATGGTTCGTACAATGCCGTCTGCGCCACGCACTTTTACAGTGATGCGGTTGTAGCCTTCGGAAAGGCTCTCGGCTTTCAGACAGATTTTGTTTTCTTTCCATTCATATTCGGCTTCGGAGCCATTTACCATGCAGGAAAGAATTTCAGCCGTGTCGGCGGCTCCCTCGAGCAGAATTTCCGGGGTATAACCGGGATCTATTTCGACGCTGGTGTCGGCCGGGCGGATAATCAGGGGGTTCGGCGCTTCGAAATCTTCGTCTGCTATCTGTGATAATACGAAATCGGCGATGATCTGCGGCCGTATTTGAGATGGCTCCTCCCCGGCACTCTTAGATGGAGTTTCGGCAGGCGGAGGACTGCTTTCTTCTGTTTGTAGCGGAATATCATCTGGATCTTGGGTCACCTCCTCGGGCGTGGCTGCAGCAACGGGCAGCTGTTCGTCTGTTTTGAGTTCTTCTTTCTCCGGAGACGATTGCCCGGGCCCCGTTTGTTCCTGCTTTTCTGTGTTTGACTTTCCGGCATCTGGCATTACGGTAGGCTCCTCTTTTTCTGGTGCTTTTGTTTCCGAGGTTTGATTTTCTGACTCTTTTTCGGTTGACGGAGATTCCTGCTTCGTTTCTTCCATATCAGGCTTTTCCGGTTCCGGATCTTCTGGCATCAAATTTTCCGTTCCGGATTTTTCTGAACCTGTATCTTCATAATCTGGTTTTTCTGTGTCCATTTCTCCAAAATCCGTTCTCTCCGAATCTGACTCTTCTGTCTCTGATTCTTTTGTATCTGTTTCTTCACATCCTTCCTCTGATTCCGATTCCCCGGAACCCATATCTCCTGCCTCCGGCAATTCTTCTGGCTTCCCCGATTCTGAATCTTCCGAAATTTCTTCCTCCTCTTCTTCCCACCTTTCCGCAGGTTCTTTCTCCGGATCCGGAACTACCGTCGGGGGAAGCATTTTTTCTTCTCCTTCTGTCTCTTTCTTTCCGGTCTCTGCCGGATCTGTTTTCTCTTCCGGCGGCTCTGGTTCCTGCTCTGGTTTCTCTTCTATAGGCGGTTCTTCTTCTGACTTTTCGTCCGGCAGCAGTTCCTCCGGTCCGGCTTTCCCGTCTGCATCTGTCACATCACTGTTCTCGATGATTTCAGCTTCTAATTCCACGCTTTCCACCGCACTTGCGGCCTCGCCTGTCGTCTGCTGTGTCTCCGCGTGGACTTCGATTCCCTGGACTGCCAGGAATCCTGTCATCATTGCGCATATGGTCTTTTTTCTCATCCTGCTTCCTCCCATCTTTTTCTGATCTGCTGATAAAAAATATCCTCCTCCATTCCCGGAATTTCTGCGGCCTCGTTGAGGTACTGTTCTGCTTTTTCCTGCATGTCGAACTGAAGTGCCAGCTCTGCGGCCCTGAGCAGATTTTTCCGCCGGTTTCCATCCTGTCTGCTGCACAGAAGCCGTTCGTAATAGAGAAAACTCTCCTGGCACCAGTCCTGTTCTCTTTCCCCATCCCCGGATTTTCCGCCAAGATAGCACGCATCCGCCAGTCTCTGCCAGATAACCGCCTCCCACTGCCCCTCCATATTCTCGCCTGCGGCCTTTTCCAGCACTTCGATTCCTTTCCGCATGGCGTCTGTGTCATTTTCACGCGCCAGTTCTTCGGAAAAACTGAAATACATTCCTGCAACAGCAAGATATCTGCGGCAGCGTTTTTCCTTTTCCGGCTCCTGCTGCGTGTCATCATAAAATTCAGCCAGCAATGGCTCCATCTGCATTTTTTCCCTTGCCGCATCATCCGCCAGACAGTATTCCACAAGTTCCTGCTCCACACGCCCCGCCTGACTGAGATGGTCTGCCTTTAAGAACGCTTCCCGCGCTTTCTGGTAGTTCGGCAGACTGCCTTCTTCCACCGGATTTCCGCAGAACCAGAGATCTCCCTGCTCCTCCCATTCGTCTGCCGCCGGAAACTGCCCCCACTGGCATCCTGCTGGCAACCGCAGCCGCTCCTCCTGTCAGAAAAGCAAAAACTAGCAAAGATCCGCAGAGTCTTCCTGCCTTTTTGTCTTTCTTTCCAGCCGCCGCAGTGCCTTTTTGACTTCTCCGGCAGACGCATACCGCTCCTCCGGCTTTTTCTGCATACACTTTTCCATCACCCGCCAGAGTCCTCTTTTCTGCCGCTTTTTCGCATGCTTCGCCATTGCCGCAAGCAGTGCGCCGAGTGCATAAAGATCGGAACGGGCGTCACACTTCCCGTCATACTGCTCCGGCGCTGCATAACCGCGGGTTCCATAACGGACTTCCACACCCGTTTCTTCTGTTCCGGCTGCACCGAAATCCACAAGGTATATTTCACCACGCTCTGTTATCATCACGTTGTCCGGCTTCAGATCCCGGTAGAAAACCGGCGGGTTCTGTGCATGGAGATAACAGAGAATCCCGCTCAGGGCAATTCCCGTTTTCAGAATTTCCCGGCTGGAAAACCGTTCTCCCTTACGCATACGCTGTCCGATAGATTTTCCGTTTACAGCTTCCATCACCAGAAAGCTTTTTGTCCCACTTTCCAGAAGTTCCACCGCACAGGGAATCCCGGGATATGAAAACTTCTGTAAAAGAAACGCTTCCCGGCGCAGTTTTTCCCTGTCACATATACTTACCTTGACTGCATACCGCTTTCCGGATCCAGTTTTCTCTGCAAGATAAACGACAGACGTTGCCCCTCTTCCGAGCACTGACAGCAGGCGATACTTCCCTCCCGGAAGTTCTACTTTTCCAATGATCCCGCCTCCTCTTTTTACGTCAAAGTGTTTGTCAGTCCGATATTCTGTTTTTGTACATGGATATAAATTGAGCCGAATGGCTCTTCGATAGAGTAATATAGAATCGATTTTTCAGGACGAATGTCCAAGCGGATGAAAAATCGTGATGTAAGTATAACACAACAGCCGCCGTTTCCGCAAGAACTACAGAAGCCGACGGCTGCCAAAAAAATCGCCTGTTTTTTATCTATTTTTTCCCTCTTGACGAATCTTACATCCGTTCCGGTGCCGAGAATCCCAGCAGGTCGATGCAGGTCTCAAGTACCTCGCGGACAAGATCCAGCAGTGCCAGGTAAGATGCTTTTCTTGCCTCATCCTGCTCACTTAAGATCTTGGTCTCGTGGTAGAAATGGTTGAACTCGTTTGCAAGCTCGTAGATATAAGCACAGATCTTATGCGGTGCTTTCTCCTCGAATGCGTTCTCCACAACGCCGTTGAAACGGGATACGGAAAGCATCAGAGCTTTCTCGCTGTCGCTCTTCGGTGCCAGAAGTGCGCCTTTCTTCAGTTCATTTCCCTCTTCTTTATATTTTCCGAGGATGGATTTTGTACGAACGATCGTGTACAGGATGTACGGACCGGTGTTTCCCTCGAAGGAAGTAAATCTCTCAACATCGAATACATAATCTTTCGATGCCTGGTTGGACAGGTCACCGTATTTAATAGCAGACAGTCCGACAATCTGTGCCGTTCCTCTTGCATCCGTATCTTTTACGCTGCGGTTCTCCACGATCTTCTGATACATCTCATCGTTGATCTCGCCGATCAGACGCTCCAGACGCATAACGCCGCCCTCACGGGTCTTGAACGGTTTTCCGTCTTTTCCGTTCATGGTACCAAAGCCGATAAAGGAAAGAACGGTATCATCATTCACCAGTTTTGCTTTTCTTGCACAGCGGAAACACTGTACGAAGTGAAGCTCCTGACGTTTGTCTGCCAGATAGCAGATCTCGTCCGGCTTGTACAGTTTCATACGCTGGATGATGGTTGCCAGGTCTGTCGTATCATACAGAGCTGCCCCATCGGATTTTAAGATCATGCACGGCGGGATCTCTTTTGTGTCTGTCTCTTCTTTGACATCAACAACGAGTGCGCCCTGGTCATAATGTGCATAACCATTGTCTTTCAGGTAATCTACCATGTCTGGAATGTACTCCTGTGCATCGGACTCACCCATCCACAGATCGAAATGAACGTCGAGGTTTCCATAGTTCTTTTTCAGATCGGCAACAGAAACGTTCATAATGTGTTTCCAGATCGCACGATATCCTCTTCTGCCCTGCTGCAGCTCTCTCGTTGCCTCGAGTGCACGTTTCTTATAGTCCTCGTCCTCTTTCGATTTGCCGCTTGCGCAAGGATAAATCTCCTCGAGCTCGCTGATCGTAAACGGTGCTTCCTCCGGGTACTCTCCCGTAAAGGACTCATCAAAATAAACAAGCTCCGGATGGCGCTCCTGCAGCTCGGTGATGATCAGTCCCATCTGCAGACCCCAGTCTCCAAGATGAACGTCACCGATCATGTTGTGGCCCATGAAGCGTCCCATACGCTTAATGCTTTCCCCGATGATCGCGGAACGGAGATGGCCGACGTGAAGCGGTTTTGCCACGTTTGCTCCGCCGTAATCTACGATGATGGTTTTCGGATTTTTTGCTTTCTCTACAGAAAGATCTTCGTCGTTCTGCATTTTGGAAAGATAATCTGCCAGAAATTCCGGGTTGATTTTCAGGTTGATGAATCCCGGTTTTACGGCTTCAATTTCACCGATCACGCTGTGATCGGTCACTTTTTCTACAACTGCTTCAGCCAGCTGGATCGGTGCTTTGTGGTATGCTTTTGCAGCTGCCATTGCGCCGTTGCACTGGTATTCGCACAGATCCGGGCGGTTGGAAACGGAAACCCTTGCATAGGACGGGTCCATCTCCGCAGCGGTAAAGGCTTTTACCAGCTCTTCCTGGATAAGATCGATCAGTTTTTTCATAATGTTTCCCTCATTTTCTTCTTTACTGCAGAATCATCTGTTCTGCGTTTTGTTTCCGCGCGCTGCGCCGGGCTTCTTCCTCTTCTTTGATGCCGCTTTTCTGATAACAGTACTGGATGATATCTCTTCTTCGGATGATGCCGATGAAGATTCCCTCGTCATCCACAACTGGAACGAAATTCTGCCGCATGGACATCTCGATCAGGTCCTCGATGTTGCTGTTGATGTTGACGGACTCATAATTCCACCGTTTTGGAACCTGCCAGAGCGGGATATCCTCTGCTTCATGGTAATTCAGCAGATACCGTTCTTTTATGATGCGGAGCAGATCTCCTTCCGTCAGTGTTCCCACGTAGCAGCCCTTTTTGTTCAGTACCGGAACCGCCGTGTATTTATGATATTCGATCTTCTCGATGGCCTGCCGAAGTGAGCAGTCGTCATACAGATAAGCCGTTTCACTTTTCGGTGTGATAAAAAACAAAATATTCATTCGCGTATACTCCTTTTCGTTGGTCATACTCTTGTTTGATTATACCATAAACGAATGTGAAATGTCTTTGAATCTTTCTTATATTTTCATAAACATACCGAATCCGAAACTCGAATGCCTCTTTGCTGCGCCGCAAATTGCGCTTATTTTCCAGTATAACCGACTTTCCGCAAAAAGTAAAGATCTTAAGTTTCATCCGCACACGCCGCACAAAAAATCCGCACGGATCCAGCACCTACGCTGTACCCGCACGGATTTTTCAACTCTTTTTTGTTCTATTCTCTTCGCAGCGCATCGATCGGATTCAGGTTCGCTGCTTTTACCGACGGCAGCAGTCCGAATACGATACCGATCACCATGGAGAAGACCACGGAGAAAATGATTGCCGGAATACTGATCGCCACAGGCGTCTGCGATACCCTCGAAATCACCTGTGCCATGATAATGCCGCCCAGCACGCCGAGCAGTCCGCCGATGCTGGTGAGCACCGCCGCCTCGGTCAGGAACTGGAACAGAATTCTGCGTTTTCTTGCTCCGATCGCCTTTTTCAGGCCGATCTCGCTTGTACGTTCCGTTACAGATACCAGCATAATATTCATAACACCGATACCGCCGACCAGAAGCGAAATGCTCGCGATCCAGATCAGCTGCTGGTTCGTGCTCTGGCCTAACTCCTGCAGACTCTTTGCTTTCTCCAGCAGATCCTCTGCCTGATAGGAAAGAGAATCAGTTGTATTGGTCACGGATTCGTTCATGATATCCGCTGTTGTCTTTCCCACCGTGCTCATATCCTCGGTCGTTTTTGCCATCACAACGGCATTTTCCGGTTCATCATACTGGAATACGATCGGCCAGCAGACATCCGGCATCAGCACCAGCGGATAGGATTCCTGATTGTACGTATAGTAGTCATCCCTGGAATTGATGACCGGCTGAAACGAATCGGCTTTTTTGATCACGCCGATCACCGTGAACGGCTCTCCCATGATCTCGATCGTTTTGCCGACCGGCGACTCATCCGGGAAGAGTGTCAGCACTGCGGTATCGTCGAGGAGGACAACTTTGTGGATCTTCGAGAAATCGCTCTCCACAAAGCCGCGTCCCTGATAAATCTGATAGCCGCACGTCGACAGATAATTTTCATCCACGCCAAGCGCCTTCGCGCTGTCCAGTGTTGTGTTTCCTTTTGCGATGCCGCTCACATACGTTCTTTCGGTGTAAAACGATGCATTTTCCGCCTGATCCTGCTCGCGGATCCGCTTTTTCTGGTCATCGGACAGTTTCGACACGCCGCTTGGCAGTCCGTTGTCCATCCAGTAATTGCCGTCGCCCTGCTTTAAGCTGACGGTCACGTTGTTGTTTCCGGCTCCGATCAGGTTCTGTTTGATCTGCTCATTCGTTCCCTTGATCGTGGAGACAATCGAAATGATCGACGCAATTCCGATGATAATACCCAGCATCGTCAGGAAGGAACGCATTTTGTGTGACCAGATTCCCTGAAAGGAAAGTCTTACATTTTCTAACATGGTGCGCCTCCTTAACTGTTGTAATAATCCGATGAACTGGATTCCTTCGTGTCTGCGCCTTCCACCACGGTTTTGCCGTATGGGAATGCAATGTAATCCTCTTCGGAAAGACCGCTCTTCACTTCGTAATAGCTGCCCCACAGAAGTTTTCCGGTTACCACATTCTGTTTCTTTAATTTATCATTTTCATCCCGGATATAAACGAATTTCTGTCCGTTCTCCTCACGGATGAATTCTTTGCTGACGTACAGGCCGTTGCCGTTTTCTACATCGTTTCCGACAGTGATTGCAATCTCGATCCAGTCGCCGTTTTCAAAACCTTCTCCGCCCTCCGGGATAACGGCTGTGAACGGGTAGAAGGAGGCTGGTGTCTCGCTGTAGGACATGTAGCTTGTTGTCGGGTACGGGGAAATCTCGGTTACGGTTGCCGCTTGCAAAAGCACCCGAAGACCAGGAAGTCACGTTGAGTTCGTCGCCGACTTTTACCTGATCGAGATACGTCTCGCTTAAGTAGCCGCGCACGTACAGACCTTCGTTTCCGCTGACCTGGATAAAGGCGCTTCCGTCGTTGGACGGGTTTTCTGACATTTCCAACCTTCTTTACCACACCGCTGATTCGTCGCTTTTACGGTCTGGGAATCCAGGGATTTCTGCGTATTTTTGACTTTGAGTTCCTCTTCCTTCTGATCCAGCTTCAGACCACGGATCTGGCTCTCTTTTTCGCTGATGGCTTTTTTCAGCTCATCTTTTGTGTAGGTCATCTGGGTATCATCACCGGAAGAAGTATTGTTGTTGGCGCTGCTTCCTGTGGATGATGTAAAGAGGGACTGTACCGATGCTTTTTCACCGTAGAATACGGTTTTTGCTGTTGTCTGCACTGCTTCCTGTGCACTTTCGCTCTGCGGTTCCGCTTCCGGTTCTGCCGGGGCTTCGGTCGGCGTCGGCGTTTCCGTCGGAACTGGGGTCTCGCTCGGCACCGGAGTTTCTGTTGGAACCGGCTCTGTGGTCGGAATCGGTGTTGTACTTGGTTCCGGGCTGACGGTCGGCTCTGGAGTTACACTCGGTCCCGGCGTAACGCTCGGGGTCGGAGTTACACTTGGTGTCGGGGTAATCGTTCCTTCTTTTACCGCCACATTTGCAGTGCTGACTGCCATGGAAGTACCCTTGTCATTTTTCGCTGTCACTTCTACTATATAGATTCCGGCATCCTCTTTTGTGATGTTTTCTTTTGTGTAAGTATCCTTAAAATCTCCGTCGATTGTCTTTCCGTTGTGTTTCCAGACGTATGTGTAAGTGCCATCCGTTTCGGTGTTTTCCGTGGAATCGTCTGCCTCACCGCTTCCATTTCCGGCTTCACCCGGCTGTGTCACATCGTCCTCGGACGGACTCTCGGTTCTATCATCCGTTTTATCGTCGGCTTTCTCATCCGGCTTCTCTTCGGTATCTTTCTTCTCATTGATTCCGATTTTCAGCTTCAGCTCGCCGCCCTCTGCAACCTCTGTATTTGCAATCGGCGTGGTAATTTTTATTTCCGGTGCATCCGCCGATTCGGATTCTTTCAGACTCAGGACTGCTTCATACGAAGTCTCGTATGCTTTCGCAATCTTCGTTCCATCCTGCTCCCACACGGTTTCCAGCGCCTCTGCGGCTTTGTTTTCCTCATGAATCTCCAGGCGAAACCAGTATCCTTCGCTGTCCTCTTCTTTTTTCGTTCCCTTTTCATCCGCGTATCCTGCCATCTGATTCAGGAATCCGCCTGTCAGGACTGTCCCCGGTGCGCAGAGATAGGTGTATGGGTCTTCCTGCGTTCCTTCTCCTTTGTATGGTTTGGAACCAAATACAAGCTTATTCGTACTGCTGTACAGAACAGCATCCTCGTACGTCGGCTCCGGTTCTGGGGTCGGAATCGGTTCGTCCGGGAAATCCGGATCGATGGGTTCATCTGGAAAATCCGGGAAATCCGGCTCCACCGGATCCAGCGGCGTATCCGCTACCGGTTTTGTCTTTTTCAGCTTTTCCAGTTCTTTTTCACTCTGCTGGATTTTCAGCTTTGTCTGTGCAAGCTGTAACTGCTGCGTTTCCAGATCCAGCTCGATCATGCTGGTATCGTATGTCATCAGCGTGTCTCCGGCATTTACCACATCGCCCTCTTTGACGAGAACCTGGGAAATGGTCTGGCTGTCTGAAAGATAGATGTTCTGGGAAGCCGTCGAGGTGATCTGGCCTTCCATATTCATGCTGTCTTCCCAGTAACCACTCGTAAAGTCACTGACCGGATACACTTTTACGGTCGTCTTCTGCGCCTGGCGGATGCCGTAATAACCGCCGACACTGACACCGCCCACGGCAACTGCGGTCACAACTGCAATCACGACTTTCTTTGCGGCTTTTCCTTTTTTCATGTTTCGGCCACCTCCTTCGATTTCATCATTCCGTCGCGGATCTCCACGGTGCGCTGTGCCATCGATGCGATCTCCGCGTCATGCGTAATCATCAAGATGCTGACGCCCTCGTCGTTCAGGCTCTGGAACAGCTCCATGACCTGCTCGCCGGAATGGGAATCGAGTGCTCCCGTCGGCTCATCAGCCAGCAGAATTTTCGGATGGTTGACAATTGCCCGTGCAATCGCCACACGCTGTTTCTGTCCACCGGAAAGCTGCGTCGGCTTAAAATCCATGCGATCGCCAAGTCCTACGCGCTCGAGGGCAATCGCCGCACGCTCTCTTCTCTCTTTTTTCGGTACACCTGCATAGGTTAACGGCAGACATACGTTTTCCATCGCGCTCTGTCTTGAAAGAAGCTGAAAGTTCTGAAAAACAAACCCGATTTTCTGCAGGCGGATATCGGACATCTGATTGTCACTGCATTTGCTGATATCCTGTCCGTCGAGGATCAACCGTCCGCTCGTCGCCTGGTCGAGGCAGCCGACAATATTCATCAGTGTTGTTTTTCCGGAACCGGAAGGACCCATGATCGCAACGTACTCGCCTTCTTCCATGGAGAAGTTGATGTTTTTCAGAACCGGAACCGGGATTTTGCCCTGCATATATTCTTTACAGATATTCTCTAATTCCAGAATCACGGCTGCACCTCCCCGTCATCTGCTGATCCGGCTTCCTGTGTGTCTGCCGGTTCTGCATCACCATTGTCGGCGCCGCCGATCACGTTCGTTGTATCTTCCTCACCGCTGTACTCTGCGCCGTCCATGGTATTGTCAACCATGCCGTTTTCATCCTGCTTCATACCGTCGTCGACCATTCCATCGTCGTTGTCAAGCATACCGTCATCCTCGCCGCCGGCCGGATTGCTCTGTCCCAGTGATCCGTCGGTGCTGACTACGGTCTTCATCCCTTCTTCCAGACCGTCCTCCGGGAAGGTGATTGCATCATCTTCTGCAAGGCCGTCGGTGATCTGATATTCCATCATGTTTTCATCGTACGTTCCAAGCGTTACGCTTCGTTTTTCCAGTTTGCCTTTTCCATTATCGGCCCAGACGTAAGGATTGCTGTCGACATCGTTGATAAAGGAGTCAGACAGCCAGATTCCTGTTTTGACTTCCTGCTGGCCGACATCCGGCTCTACGTAAACGTGCTGGCCGAGCATCAGACCATTCGTTCCGGCAAGCTGTACATAGAACGGATAGGAGCTCGACTGTGTCATGCCATCGCCGGAACTGCTGTACATGTTGTTATTGCCGGTCTTTGCATTTTCCCGATCAATCTTTGTCACGGTTCCGGTCCAGGTCTGATTCTCATCTACACGAGAATGCACGATCACCTGGCTTCCTTCCGTAATCGAACCGTCGCTCATATTCTGTTCATTGATCTGGCCTTTTACACGGAAATTTCCCGTTGCAAGAACAGTCAGGAAGGAATTGTCGGAGCTGTCACCGGAGTAAGCGCCGGCGCTGCTGTCATCGTTGTTGATTGATTTTACGACACCGGCGATTTCACTGATCACGGTCGCATTGGTGATGTTATCGTTTAATTTATCAATCTCCGCCTGTTTTGATTTTCCTTCATATTCTTTTTTCTTTAAATCCAGCTCCGCTTCCTGAATTTCCAGTGTGATGCTTGCCTGCTGGTCTTTTGATGCCTGCTTTTTGTCTTTGTAAAGCTGGTTGATATTGGTATTCATACTTGAAAGTTCATTGTTTATGCGTTCCAGATCCAGCTGCGCCTGCTCGAGGTCACTCTGGAATTTCTCGGTATCGTAGGAGAACAGCGGTGTTCCGACCTGAACCTCCTGACCGACTTCCACATAAACTTCCTTTACCTTTTTCTCGCTGTTTTTCTCTACTTTCCAGGTATTTTCCGACTCCACAACACCGGCATAGCGGTTTTCCATTCCATTTCCAGTTCCCAGATTGGTCAGGGCTTTTACAGTATTGACATAGACGACGTTATCGTCCTCTTTTGTACCGTTTCCAAGGAAATGCCATGTCACTCCCCCTCCGGCTGCCGCCAGCACTGCGACTGCACACACAATCGCGATTACTTTTTCTTCATATGCTTCCTCCCACTTTTCTATTTTACAATTAATTTCTGCTTTCCCAAGTTAGTTCTATCGTATCTACTATTTTTGGTTTTTGTTTTCTTACTTTTTCCTTACTTCGTTTTTTAGCAAATACTGGTCTTTTTCTAGAAAATAGTATTTTTGTTTTGTCATTTAAAAACCTGCCTCCGTGTTTATGACGGTAAAGCTAGGTTTTCTTTCGAATCTGTTAGATTTTATTTTTATGCTACAAGTTTCATCTCCCGCAGAATGCGGTATACGAGATAACAGATCAGCGCTGCACAGACCAGTTTGAACAGAAGCGGAACGACGGCGAACACGATTTTAAATCCAAGCCAGATCACGCCGATCGGGAGAAGAATAGTGGCGCATGCGCCGAGGACTTTTCCTCCAAATTTCAGCAGCAGTCCGACGATCCCAAATAAAATTCCAATTCCGCAGAGCAGACCAAAACAGGTTGCCAGCATGACTAATGTAACTAACATCGTGATCCCTCCTTGTCTTTTTCTCTATGTGTTCCACTTGCTGTGGATGTTTCCGTATCTTTCTTACAAACCATATTGTAGCACTTTTTTCCAGCAAAACAACGGGGAAGACGTGGAAGAATTTCTTAAGTTTTTCTTTACACCGATCGAGTGAAACCTAAAAAAGGACAGACAACGCTGCACTTCTGCAAAATTGTCTGTCCTGTAAATCACAAAATTTTCTTTACTCTTCTGTTGTCTCTTCCTCAGCCTGCGGCTCAACCTCAAGACCAAGCTCTTCCAGCTGTACTGCGTCAACCGGTGACGGAGCCTCGGTCATCAGACAGGAAGCATCTTTTACCTTCGGGAATGCGATGACGTCGCGGATGCTGTCCTCTTTTGCCATCAGCATCACAAGACGGTCCAGTCCGTAAGCCAGTCCGGCGTGAGGCGGAACTCCGTATTTGAAAGCATCCAGAAGGAAACCAAATCGCTCATGTGCCTGTTCCTTTGTGAAACCAAGCATCTCAAACATTTTCTCCTGCACATCGTTCTGGTGAATACGAACGCTTCCTCCTCCGATCTCAGTGCCGTTCAGGACGATATCGTAAGCTTTTGCACGAACTGCGCCCGGATCGGTGTCCAGAAGCGGCAGATCCTCGTCCATCGGCATGGTGAACGGGTGATGCATTGCGGTGAAACGGTTCTCCTCATCGGACCACTCCAGAAGCGGGAACTCGGTAATCCATACGAAACGGTACTCGTTCTTGTCGAGCAGTCCCATCTGCTCTGCCAGTTCCAGACGAAGTGCGCCAAGAACGTTCCAAACAATCTTGTTGCGGTCTGCTGCGAAGAGAAGAAGGTCTCCAGCCTGTCCGTCCATGGCTTTGATGAGGGCTTCCATCTGCTCCTCTGTCATAAATTTGGAGAAGGAAGATTTCCAGCTTCCATCCTCATGGATTGCAATGTATGCAAGACCTTTTGCACCGTAACCTTTCGCAAACTCAACGAGCTTGTCGATTTTCTTTCTCGGCATTGCGCCCTGTCCCTTTGCGTTAATACCGCGGACAGAACCGCCGTTTTCAAGTGCGCCCTTAAATACAACGAACTCGGTATCTTTTACGGTCTCGGAAACATCAACCAGCTCCATACCGAAACGCAGATCCGGTTTGTCGGAACCGAAACGGTTCATAGCCTCTTTCCAGGTCATTCTCTGGATCGGGAGCTGTACCTCAACGCCGAGCACCTCTTTGAACAGGTGTGCCAGCAGTCTCTCATTGACATCGATAACATCATCTACATCAACGAAAGCAAGCTCCATATCGATCTGGGTGAACTCCGGCTGACGGTCGGCACGCAGGTCCTCGTCACGGAAACATTTTACGATCTGGATATAACGGTCATAGCCGGAGCACATCAGAAGCTGTTTGAACAGCTGCGGAGACTGCGGCAGTGCGTAGAAGCTGCCTGGATGAACACGGCTCGGTACCAGGTAATCTCTGGCGCCTTCCGGTGTGGATTTCGTCAGCATCGGGGTTTCGATCTCAAGGAAGCCTTCTTTGGACATGAACTCACGGGTGAGCATTGCCACTTTGCTTCTCATGATCAGGTTTCTCTGGATGTCCGGGCGGCGCAGATCCAGGTAACGGTATTTCAGACGGAGCTCTTCTCTCGTCTTGGAATCCTCCTCAATCGGGAACGGCGGCGTTTCTGCCTCGGAAAGAATGCGTAAGGACTCAGCCTTTACTTCGAGCTCTCCTGTTGCCAGATTTTCATTGACCGCGCCGGAGCGGGCCATAACTTCACCTTCTACGGCGATAACGAACTCGCTGCGCAGTTTTGCTGCTTTCTCAAAACCTTCCTCACTGATCGGGCCGTTCTCAAAGATAATCTGCATAATACCGCTTCTGTCACGCAGATCGACGAAAATAATTCCGCCTTTATTACGGCTCTTCTGTACCCAGCCCATCAGGGTTACTTTTTTTCCGATATCTGCTTTTGTGACTTCCGCACAGCGGCAGGTTCTCTTCAGGCCTTTCATGGATTCAGCCATTTTCTTGTTCCTCCTATTTGGAACTGCGGACACAAAGAATCTGCATCCGCAGCACATCGTTTTTTCATGCGATTACTATTATTGGATATTCCTTACATTTTGTCAACAAAAAATTCTTCGATCTCAGTGTAACCCTCGCTGGCAAGCTGCTCTTTCTGGAATTTCTTGTTCTTCTTCATCACGGCGATGTTGATGGCCGTGCCTTCACTTCTCTCTTTTGTCGCCTGCTGAATGATCTTCTGCATTCCCTCTGCCGGCATGTTTTTCTCGATCAGGTACGCTTTTTTCTTCTGTGCGCCCGGGATCTGGTAATCTCTCTCAAGCAGAAGCATAACGATACGCTCAAATCCGATGGAGAATCCGCATGCGCAGGTCTGGTTTCCGGTGAATTTTCCGATCATTTCATCGTAGCGTCCGCCGCCTCCGACAGATCCGCCGTACTCATCCATAGCGATCTCGAAGATCGGTCCGGTGTAGTAGGACATTCCGCGCACCAGAGTCGGATCGAAAGCGATCTTGAATTCTGCGGTCTTCACGGCATTGACACTGTCGATGATGGTCTTCAGGCCGTCTGCGTACTCTTTGTCAAGGAATCCCTCGAGTTTCTCACGGCAGTACTCTACGCCTGCGGTATCCGGGGTGATCTCCTCGAACATTTTCAGGTATTTCTCTACGGACTCTTTTGCAAAGCCGGCTTCCTCGAGCTCTTTGGCAACGCCCTCAAAACCGATTTTATCCATCTTATCGAGGATAATAAATACGGTGTCATAGGACTCCTCCGGGAATCCGCTGTAGGCTGCCATTGCTTTTAAGATGCGGCGGTCATTGATACGGATCGTAAAGTTCTTGAAGTCCAGTTTTCCAAGCAGTGTGGTGGTAGCAAGGATCAGCTCAATCTCTGCGAGGTTGGTCGGCTCGCCGAGGATATCGATATCGCACTGCATGAACTGGCGGTATCTTCCTCTCTGCGGACGGTCTGCACGCCATACATTTCCCATCTGAAGTGCTTTGAACGGGGACGGAAGCTCGTTTGCGTTGTTGGAATAGTAACGGCAGAGCGGAACGGTCAGGTCATAACGCAGGCCGCTGTCTACGAGATCGTTTTCTTTCTCAGCGGTCTCGAGTTTCAGCTTCTCTCCTCTTTTTAAGATCTTGAAAATCAGTTTCTCATTCTCACCGCCCTGTTTGCTGTTCAGGTTTTCGATGTGCTCCACGCATGGGGTCTCCATGGAGGTAAAGCCGAAGGTTCCGTAAGTTTCCTTGATCAGACGGATCACGTAGTCACGGATTGCCATTTCTTTCGGTAAAATATCTTTCATTCCGGTAACCGGTTTCTTTTTTAATGCCATTTTCTGTTTTCTCCTTTATGATTTCCCGGATCAATTCATCGACATCAGAAAGCTCGATCGCTTTCCGGCTGCCGCTGTGGATCACTCTCTGAAATGCCAGGAACATTTTCAGATCGAAATTTTTGACTTCTTCTGTCATAAGCTCCATCGCCTGTTCCCGCGTAAACGCACTCCGGTACGGGCGGTCGGAGGTCAGCGCGCAGTACACATCACAGATGCGTAAGATACGCGCCCCAAACGGAATCTTTTCTCCCGCCAGATTGGCCGGATACCCGGTTCCGTCATAATTTTCATGGTGATACAGAATACTCTCCAGCACAAAATCGGAGTAGCCGCGTCCCTGCAGGAGTTCATAGCCCAGTGTGGAATGGGTCCGCACAAAGCGCATCTCCTCGACGACGAGCGTATCCTGTTCTTCTACGTAATTCTCCAGTACAATCTTTCCGATATCGTGGAGAACGCCCGCTTTTGCAAGCTCATAGCAGATTTCTTTCTCATACCCCAGTTCCCGCGCAAGATCGTAAGCTAAATTGCTCACTTCCATGCCATGGATGAGCTGCTCGGTCAGGGTATAGCGCAGCATGTGAAGCTGCTGACTGGAATTTTCTTTCATTTTGGCAGATACTTCTCCATTCCGATACGCTTTCTCTCGATCATTTCATCGATACGCTCCACGTAGTTTTTCAGATCCTTCACGTTCTCCACCCGCTCAATGCGCTCTCCGTGTTCAAACACGAATTTCGTGGACGCTCCGGCTCCCGCGGCCAGAATGGACTGTTTTTCCTCCATAATGAGGATGTTGTAGATGCCTGCTTTTCCTTCGCGGGAGTAGCCGACATTCTCAAAGTTACCCGCCATATTTTTCTGGCGGTACATGTAATACGGTCCCATCTCCATGCGGTGTGCGCTGTCCATCGTCATTTTCATGATCTCGGCAGAGTTTTCAAACGAGATCTCCTGATATTTGTCTTTGAACAGGTTGAGTCTCGTTGCACGCTTTAACGCAAGGGAATGGACGGTCAGGGAATCCGGATTCAGCGCTTCCACTTTTTCCAACGTATGCGCCACTTTTTCCTTGTCCTCGCCCGGCAGACCGACGATCAGATCCATGTTGATGTTGTCAAATCCAAGGGAACGCGCCATGCGGAACTTCTCCTCGATCTCCTCCACGGTATGGTGGCGTCCGATCAGATCCAGCGTTTCCTGGTTCATGGTCTGTGGATTGATCGAAATACGGGTGACCGGGAATTTGCGGATGGCTTTTAAAACCTCCTCATTGATCGTATCCGGCCGTCCTGCCTCCACGGTGAACTCCTGCACCTGCTCCATCGGGAAGAGCTCTGTCACTTTCGTGAGCAGGCGCTCCATCTGTGCCGCATTCAGCGTGGTCGGCGTACCGCCTCCGATGTAGATCGTATCAAGGGTGTAATCCTTCATGTTCTCACTAATAAAGATCAGTTCTTTGATCAGTGCATCGAGATACGGATCTACCATATGCTCCCAGCGGCTTAACACATGGGAGCCGAAGGAACAGTACAGGCAGATGCTCGGACAGAACGGGATGCCGATGTACAGGCTGTAACCGTGTTCGTAGTCGATCGTCTTTAAAATGTCCTTTTCCCGGTTGGCAATCGTGATCGCAAGTGCCGTCTTTTCCGGGCTGGTGTAGTAAGTTTCGCGCATGTATTTCGCAATCTCTACATTTTTTTTTACCCTCTTCAAGCATCTTCATCGGAATTTTCGTCGGACGGATGCCGGTGAGATCGCCCCATGGAAGTTCTTTGCCGCTCACTTCGGAAAGCGTGCGGTATACCATCCGTTTCAGGACATTTTTCGTTTCATGGCGGTCTTTTTCATATTCCACCGCCTCACACTGCGAAGCGAGCGTCTCATGTTTCTCGTCTGCAATCGAAAAACAGATCTGATCCGCCTCGTATGTGATCGTATCATAATATGCAAATTCCCCGTCCGGCGCCCCATCCTCTTCGTACCATGAGGTAATCTCACAGCCCGGATAGAATGCCTTGATCAGGGAATACACATCGTATTCAAAATCTTTTCTGTTAAAACAAAGGCTGATATTAAGCAAGGGGATTGTACCTCTTTTCATGTTCAATCGTAGTTTCATCGTTGTGGCCCGGATACACGGTCACATCCCCGGGAAGCTCTTTTAACAGGCGCTTGACCGACGCGATCAGCTCTCTGCCGGAGGATGTCGGGAAGTCGTATCTTCCGTAGGACTCGCAGAACAGCGTATCACCGGAAAAAAGTGCTTTCTCTGCCGGAATATAGTAGCAGACACCGCCTGCCGTGTGCCCCGGTGTCGCAAGAACGTGGATTTCAAAATCTGCGAGATGAAGCACATCGCCCTCTTTTACGGTTTTGTCCGCCTGCATCGTGTACGGTTTGCTCCAGAGCCCGGAAAGATTTTCCTTTGGATCCCCCAGCAGGTGCTGCTCTTTTTCATGGACATAGACCGGGATATGGTATTTTTCCCGCAGCGCATCCGCTGCCAGCATATGGTCGAAATGGCCATGGGTCAGCAGAATGGCCTCCGGGTCGCCGTCGATCTCATCGATCTGGCGTTCAATCTCCAGCGGCGAATCGCCCGGGTCCACGATCAGCACCTTCTGGCTGTCCGGATTTTCCACAACGTAGCAGTTTGTCGAGAGCATTCCAAGTGCCCGGTAATTTACCTTTATCATACGCTTTTCTCCTTTTTATCCTCTCGATCTCTGAATATCGATCACGCTCTCCACCTGGCGCACCTTCTCGATGATGCTGTTCAGCTCTTCGTTGTTGTGCACGTCGAACGTCACATCGATGGAAGCCGTTCCCTGCTTGCTCGTTCTCACGTTCATCGCCGCAAGGTCGATCTTCCGCTCGGTAAAAATCTTGGAGATATCCACCAGAAGACCGGTACGGTTGTTTGCGTAAACGCTGATCTCCACGGTATAGAGAGAGCCGCCGTTGTCCTCTGCCTGCCATTCAGCATCAATGAGGCGCGCCCGCTCAGATTCCGGCAGATTCAGGACATTGACACAGTCGGTGCGGTGAATGGTCACGCCGCGTCCTCTTGTGACAAAGCCCACGATCTCATCGCCCGGGATCGGATTGCAGCATTTGGAGAAGCGAACTGCCACATCGTGGATACCGCGCACGACGATGCCGCCCTTGCTCTTTCCAACCGGCAGAACTTTCTCTCCGGATGCCGCCTCGAGCACCTGCTCGTCGGTGATCTCTTTTTTATGCTGCTTTTCGTACGTCTCAATCAGCTTGTTGAGGACCTGGCCCTCTTTTAAGCCGCCGTGGCCGATGGCCGCAAGAACGGAATCCCAGTCGCGGAAGCCGTACTTTCTCATGACAGCCTCTTCGTACATCGGTTTCGTATAGATTCCAAGATTTTTGCCCTTCAGCTTTGCATAGTTGGTGAGCATTTCCTTGCCTTTGACGATGTTGTCCGTCTTGTTCTGCTGGCGGAACCACTGGTTGATGCGGCTCTTTGCCTGGGAACTCTTCGCAATTTTCAGCCAGTCGCGGCTCGGTCCCTTGGAGTTCTGCGAGGTGATGATCTCGACGCGGTCTCCGTTGTGAAGTTCCGTCTCGATCGGCACGAGTTTTCCGTTGACCCTCGCTCCGACCATCTTGTTGCCGACCGCACTGTGGACGGAGTAAGCAAAGTCGATGGCACAGGAGCCGACCGGAAGCGTTTTGACATCGCCCGCCGGGCTGAAACAGTAAACATTGTCGGCAAACAGGTCGAGATCGCTCTTTAAGAGGTTCATGAACTCATGGTTGTCCGCCATGTCCTGCTGCCACTCCAGAATCTGGCGCAGCCAGGTCAGTTTTTCCTCTTCCTGCTCCGGTCCCGGTTTCTTGCCGTCGGAGGCCTCTTTGTATTTCCAGTGTGCAGCGATACCGTATTCTGCAATTCGGTGCATCTCATAAGTACGGATCTGAATCTCAAACGGCTGTCCGTTCGGTCCGATCAGGGTTGTATGCAGGGACTGGTAACGGTTTGGCTTCGGCATCGCAATGTAATCTTTGAAACGGCCCGGGATCGGCGTGTACATTTCATGGATAACACCGAGCGCTGCATAGCAGTCTTTGACGGATTCCACGATAATGCGGACCGCAAAGAGGTCATAGATCTGATCCAGCGTCTTGTGCTGGTTGACCATCTTTTTGTAGATGCTGAAAAAGTGCTTGATTCGTCCGTTGACATCTGCCTCAATGCCGGCCTGGTGGATATGACGGGTCACCTCTTTTACGATCGCATCGACAAACTCCTGCCGCTGCTCCCGCTTCATGCTGACCTTCTGCACCAGTTCATAGTACGCATCCGGCTCCAGATATTTCAGAGAAAGGTCATCGAGTTCGACCTTGATCTTGGAAATACCGAGGCGCTGTGCGATCGGGGCATAAATATCCATCGTCTCACGCGCTTTTTTCTTCTGCGTCTCCGGCGACCAGTACTGTGCGGTCCGCATGTTGTGCAGACGGTCCGCCAGTTTTACCAGAATAACGCGGATATCCTTTGCCATCGCAAGGAACATCTTTCTCAGGTTTTCTGCCTGCTCCTCGACCTTATCCGCAGAATATTTCAGCTGTGCCAGCTTCGTGACACCACTTACAATCAGGGACACCTCCGGGCCGAACTCCTCGGTCAGCTCTTCTTCGGTCATGACGGTATCTTCGACAACGTCGTGCAGAAGACCTGCCGCGATCGACTCCTTGTCGAGCTCCAGATCTGCCAGGATAATTGCCACACAGAGCGGATGGATGATGTACGGTTCCCCGCTCTTTCTTTTCTGGTCCTTATGTGCATCCGCTGCCACGCGGTATGCTTTTTCGATCAGGGAAATATCGTCCGATGGATGATATTTTTTCACAGAAGCGATCAATTCCCCGTATAATTCCTCCGGACTTGTAAAATCGTCCGTCTTGCGGATTCTGGCTTCTGCCGCCGCCACATCCTTCTTTAATTCTTCTTCACTGATTCTTTTCTCTTCTTCCATATGTATCCTCCGCTCTCATGATTAACCCCTGCGTTTCGTTGGATACGTTATTTGCCATCGTAACGGATGACAGATTTTACATCATATTTTGCCAGTTTTTCGCGTCCTTTTAAGCCGGCAAGCTCCATCAGGAACACGATTCTGGTTACTTCGCCGCCGAGGCGCTCGATCATTTTTGCACAGGCTTCCACGGTACCGCCGGTTGCAATCAGGTCGTCGATGATGACTACCTTCTGGCCCGGTTTGATGGAGTCTTTGTGCATCTCGATCGTTGCGCTGCCGTACTCCAGGTCATAGCTCTCCTCGACGGTCTCCAGAGGAAGTTTTCCTTTTTTACGGATCGGCACGAACGGTTTGTGCAGATTGTAAGCAATCGGCATACCGAAAATGAAGCCGCGGGACTCGGTTCCGCAGATTACATCACAGTCTACTTCTTCTACAAAATGCTGCATCTCATCTATGGCAAGCTGCAGTCCGTCTGCGTCCTGCAGGATACTCGTTACATCTCTGAAAATAATACCCGGTTCCGGGAAATCCGGAATACTTCTTACGTAATCCTCTACTTTTTTCATAAAATATTCCTCCGTTTCGTCAAGGTTTGACAATTCACCTTACAGTATAGCATCAATATTCTTCTGCGTCAATTTTGTTTCCGATAGAAAACAGGGCAGAAAAATCAGGTATTTGCGGCTTTTCTGCATCTTTAAAAATAACTCTGGATATTGATCTGTAATTTGTCGCGTCCGTTCCACGTATCAATCGACGGATAGTACGCTACCGAGAGGGTCGGATGTGCATCCACGTATGCGGCGAACGCTTCTCCCTCACCGAAATAGACACCATCCATCTGGTATCCGCCCACATCGGCAAGCTGTACTTTCACCACGTTTCTATTCTTTCCAAAAATGCGGTAATTTAATACAGTCAGTCCTTTCTGTGCGAACAGCGGTTTCGTGTTGCCTTTTCCGAACGGCTCCAAGAGACTTAACTGGCGGATCAGATTTTTGGTGATGTAGGTGATCGGCATCGGCACATCGATCACGACTTTTTCGACGAAATCCTCTTCCGTCAGCGTGGAATTATCGTTCAGTGCCCGGCGGAACGGTTCGATCATCTCCTCTCCTGCGAGGGAAAGGCCCGCAGCCATCGGGTGGCCGCCGAATTTCGTCATCAGTTCTTTGCATTTGCAGAGCTCCTCATACATCGAATACGCTTCGATCGAGCGGCCGGAGCCCTTGACGCCCTCCTCACTTCTGGTGAGTACGAAGGATGGTTTGTGGAAGTGCTCCCGCAGGCGACCTGCGATGATTCCGGCAAGGCTCTCGTGGCAGTCCGGCAGATAGACGACGAGGACTTTGTCGTTCTGCAGCGGGGAGGTTTCCACGAGCTCGATTGCTTTTGCCTCACCCTGGCGCGTCAGCTCTTTGCGGCTTTCATTCAGGTCTTTCAAGTCCCCGGCAAGCTTTGCGGCCTCCTCACGTGTCTTTGCGCAGAGCAGTTTTAACGAATGCTCCGCCGTGTCAAGCCGTCCCGATGCGTTGATGCACGGGCCGAGAACGAAGCCAATGTGATACGGTGTCACGTTTTCCGCCTCGATGCCCTGCACACGGATCAGCTCCTGCAGGCCGAGGTTCTGCGTTTTATGGAGCGCCCGAAGGCCGGCTTTTACAAGAATCCGGTTTTCTCCCTGCAGATCCATCACATCACCGATCGTCGCAATGGCGACAAATTCCAGAAAGCGGAAGCTGTGCTCCTTTGGAATACCTGCTTTTGCCTCCATCGCCTGGATCAGTTTCCATGCAACGGCCGCACCGCAGAGGCCCGGAAATGGATAGGAACAGTCTTTCTGTTTCGGATTGACAACCGCGTCCGCCGGCGGCAGGATGTAGCGGCGTTCTCCGTTTTCATCCTCCTCAAACGGAACCTCGTGGTGGTCCGTCACAACAACCGTCATGCCGAGCTCTTTTGCCAGACGGATCTGACTGCTCGCCGCGATGCCGTTGTCACAGGTGACGATCGTGTCCCGCCCCTCATCCACGGCAAACTGCACAAGATGCTCATTTAAACCGTATCCGTCTGCAATCCGGTCCGGGATACGCACATCCACATCGGCACCGAGATCTTTTAAGCCGGTCAGCAGAATATACGTTGCCGTAACACCGTCGATGTCGTAGTCCCCGATGATGCGGATCGGCTTTTTCTCCCGGATTTTTTCTGCGATCAGATCTGCCGCGCGCTCCATATCCTTCATCAGCAGCGGATCGTGGAGCTGCTCCAGATCACCGAAGAGATACTCTTCGATCTCTTTCTCCCCGGTCACATCCCGGTTCCGGATCAGGCGGGCAATGACGGGATCGATGCCGAACCGGTCCGCAATTGCCTGGAAATCGGCGCGTTTTGCCGAAACTACCCAGCGTTCTTTCTTCATATGTTCTCCTCTTTCCTGTTAGCAGGAAACGCCGGACTTTTCCGGTCCGGCGTTTCTCTTTTTATGGTTTTTGCTGCTTTTATTTATTTTTTGTCTTATTCTGTACTGCTTTGGACGGCACATATTTGTTTTTTCCAACGTGCTTCATCACATACCACAGGGCACCTGTGATGCAGACAGAAGTGTAAGCTCCGCATACGATACCAACCATCAGAGGTGCTGCAAAGTCGCGGATGGAAGAAACTCCCATCACGAACAGAACAAAGATGGTGATAAAGGTGGTGAGGGAACTGTAAATGCTTCGGGTCAGGGTGTCCGTGATGCAGCGGTCAACCAGGGACTCAATCGGCTCTCTCTTTAACTCCGGCAGATTCTCACGGATACGGTCGAAGATGACGATCGTACTGTTGATGGAATAGCCGAGGATCGTCAGCATACACGCGATAAAGGTGCTGCCGACCGAAATACGGGATACCACATAGAATCCGAATACAATGGCGATATCGTGCATCAGTGCAAGGATGGCACTCGATGCGAAACGGATGTCGCGGAAACGGATCCAGATGTACAGCAGCATGCAGACTACAGCGATGATAACTGCTTTCATCGCATTCTGGCTCATCTCTTTACTTACAGTAGAAGAAATGTTGTCGAAAGTGATTTCAGAAGTATCGACACCGAAATTGTCTGCCATTGCCTGGTAAACCTGCTCACGCTCTTCCAGAGTCAGAGAACGTGTTTTGATGATGACATTGTTGCCTCCGACAACCTTTGTCATCTGAATATTGGAATCTTTTGTCACGCCTTCCACAACCGGCTCTACCTCTTTGTCCAGCTCTTCGATGGAGTAATCCTCGTTGAACGGAACGTTGATGGAAGTACCGCCCTTGAAATCAAGGCCGAAGTTCAGTGCGCTTCCCTTTGTCTGATGCATGAAAATCATGCTGGCCGGAACGGCAAGCAGCAGAATGCAGGAGATCGTGAAGAAGATCTTTCTCTTTTCCATAAATGGAAATCCCTTGCGCTCTTTCTTGGTTCCGTAGTATTTCGCATCCTTCAGTCCCATACCGTACAGGCTGTTGACCAGCAGTCTGGAAACAACCATGGCGCTGAACATGGAAAGAACAATACCAAGAGCAAGTGTCATGGCGAATCCGCGGACACTTCCGCTTGCGAGTGCATACAGAACGGCTGCTGCAATCAGAGTCGTTACGTTTCCGTCCAGGATGGCGGAAGTTGCCTTCTTGAATCCGTCGCGGATTGCTGCATGAACCGTCTTTCCGGCACCGATCTCCTCCTCGATACGGGCGTAGATGATAACGTTCGCATCGACTGCCATACCGATCGACAGGATAACACCGGCGATACCAGGCAGAGTCAGGGTCAGGTCAAATGCATTTAAAGAAATCAGGTTCAGCTCAACGTAAATGAGCAGTGCCCATCCGGCTGCAATACCAGGCAGGCGGTATACAACTGCAAGGAAGATGATGATCAGGATAATGCCGATCGCTCCTGCTTTCACGCTGGTGGAAACAGCTGCAGATCCAAGCTGTGCTCCAACGACGCTGGAGTTGATCTCCTCAAGTTTCAGGGAAAGGGAACCGATACGGAGGGTGGATGCCAGGCTGGTTGCTTCATCCCAGTCCATGTTTCCGCCGGAGATGACTGCAGTACCATCGGAAATCACAGCGTTTACACTCGGTACACTGACGAATTTCTCATCATAGTAGATACCGATGCTCTTTCCTGCGCTGTAGGCTTCCTGGGTTGCGTCTGCAAATTTCTGTTTTCCTTCGTCGGTCATTTTCAGCTGAACGACGCTCTCGGTTGCTTTTGTGGTGGAGTTCTGCTGATGCATGGCTTCTGCGCTCTCCACATCTTTACCGGTCAGAACGACGGAGCCGTCCTCCTCGAGCTCTTCGATAGTTTTTCCGTTCAGAACGTACTCGCCGGTCGAGCTGTCGTAGGTGTAGTTTTCTGTTCCGTCATCGTTGGTCTGTTTGATGAAATACAGGCTTCCCGGTTTACCCATCTCTTCCAGAATGGTGGTTGCATCGGTTGCACCCGGGATTTCAATGGTGATACGGTTGTCGCCCTGCAGATATACCTGTGCCTCTTCGCTGTACTGCTGCGCACGCTGTTCCAGCTTGTAGCGGGTATCTGACATTTCTTCGTCTGTCGGGTTGTCCTTTACGGCCTGATAGGTAATGCTGACACCGCCGGACAGATCCAGACCCAGGTTGATGTTCTTCATCGAACCGGTTCCGGTAGGACCCCATCCTTTGATCATCGTCCATCCAAGAAGCACTGTTACAATGGCTGCCAGGACGAGTGCGATGATACTCTGTTTCTTCTTCATCATGTCGCGATTTTCCTCTTTTCTTTAATCTTCGGCCAGAGCTGCCTTTATCATCAATGCACACTCGATCCGTTTCTGCTGCATCTTGCATCCGATCTCGTAAACATCGTTGATCTTACCTGTGAAATTGTAGGAGTTTGCCGCGCATCCGCCGCTGCAGTAGAACCGTGCAAAGCACTGGCTGCACTCCTTCTTGGAATAAACGTTGCATTTTTTGAATTCGTTGACAGTTTCTGTCTTTTTCACGCCTTCGTAAACATTTCCGAGGCAGAAATCTTCCTGTCCTACGAACTGGTGGCACGGATAGAAATCGCCCCACGGTGTTACCGCAAGGTACTCGGTTCCGGAACCGCAGCCGGAAAGACGTTTATAAACACATGGTCCGCCGGTCAGATCGATCATAAAGTGGAAGAAATTGAAGCCTCTTCCCTCTTTTTCTCTCTTGATCATCTCTCTTGCCAGAATGTCGTACTGTTCGAAGATCACCGGAAGGTCTTCCTCACGGATCGCATAGTCCTCGGTCGGAGGCGCTACAACAGGCTCAACCGAGATCTGCTTGAAGCCGAGGTCTGCCAGATGGAGAACATCAGCTGCAAAGTCTGTGTTGTAATGCGTGAAGGTTCCGCGCACATAGTATTTATCCTGATGACGAAGCTCAGCGAATTTCTGGAATTTCGGCACGATCAGATCGTAGCTTCCGGCACCTTTGCGGAACGGACGCATGTGATCGTGAACTTCTTTTCTTCCGTCGATACTTAACACGACGTTGCCCATCTCTTTATTGCAGAACTCCATGACCTCGTCGTTTAAGAGAACACCGTTGGTGGTCAGTGTGAAACGGAAGTTCTTGTTATGTAACTTCTCCTGTTCTCTTCCGTAGGCTACGAGCTGTTTTACAACATCCCAGTTCATCAGCGGTTCACCGCCGAAGAAATCTACCTCGAGGTTTCTTCTGCTGCCGGAGTTCGCGATCAGGAAATCAAGCGCTTTTTTGCCGACTTCCAGGGACATCAGTGCACGTCTTCCGTGATACTCGCCCTCTTCTGCGAAGCAGTAACGACAGGCAAGGTTGCAGTCGTGTGCAATGTGGAGGCAGAGTGCTTTTACGACGGTCGGACGGTTGGAAAACTGATCAATTGCGTTTTCGTAGATGTCTTTTGTAAAGAGCATGCCGTTGTCTGTAAGTTCCTGAATTTCTTCTCTGGCTTCGGTGATGTCCTGCTCGGCATATTTACTGCTAAGCGCCTCTGCTGCCTCTTCTGCATTTTTTCCTTCGTTCATGCAGGAAAGGACATCGTATACGCAGTCATCCACAACATGGACGGAGCCGCTGTTGACGTCCAGCACCATGTTGAAGCCATTGCTTTTATATAAATGTATCACTGTGGTATTCCTTTCTATAACTCTCTCTTTTTTTGATGTGCCTGGCAAAAAGAATGTTCCCAAATCCGGCGAAACCGGTTCTGGGAACACCTTTTACTCGTCCTTATGGATTACTTTTACTTATGCTCGCAGCTCTGGTTGCCTACGGTGCAAGAAGTCTTACATGCGGACTGGCAGGATGTCTGGCACTCACCGCATCCACCTTTTTTTACAGTGTTCTGTAAGCTTTTTGTATTTAAAGTTTTGATGTGTTTCATGGCACATTCCTCCTTCATTGTAGTTGACGCGCGACTTTTTTATAGTCTTCGGCCATTAGCTCTTTCCATTATAGCATAGGTTTTTCAAATTTAAAAGTCTGTTTTTTGAAAAAATGTTCTGTTTTGTCCGCTTTTATCTGCCGTGTGCCGTCATTCCGCCTGCCATTCCGCCGACGGCACAGACTGCTGCCGCCCACAGAAGTCTTCCGGCTCCGGCAAATCCGCCCGGCAGGAAGACTGCGGAGACGATGATCAGAATGGCAAAATACACGATTCCAAAGCAGATGCCCCAGAGAAACCGCCGTTTTCCCGCCATGTTTCCTGCCATTCTTCCGCCGGAAAAGCTTGATGCCAGATAGATCACCACAATGCCCGCCTGCACCCAGCTTTCCTTCCAGGAAAATTTCCAGAGCAGGAAAGACAGCAGCAAAAGAAGAAGCACCGAGATCAGATAGGAAACGAGAAGAGCCTTCAGCCAGCCGATCCCGCTGCCCGCACCCACCGCCCATGTTTTCTTTTCTTCCATAAGAAAAAGCCCTCCCATACTGTAAATGTATGGAATGGCTTTTTCGGATATGCCTGTTTCTTTATTCTTCGTCAAACGGATGATTCTTTTTGAATTCCAGCCATGCGGCCATGCTCTTTGCGCGTTTCGCCTGCATCTGAAGGAATGCCATGCAGAACATAACGGCTGCAGAAAGTGCGGAGCTGATCGCCAGCGGAAGCACCATCGTCTCATCGCCGGTGTTGACCGGGATGCTGCGGATGCTTGCAGTGGTCTGTGTCTTCTTCTGCGGAATCTTTGTGCTTCCGGTATTGGAATTGGAAGAGCTGTTGTTACTGCTGCTCTTCGACGGTGTGGCTGTCGGAGTCGGAGTGGATGTCTTATTCGTTCCGTAGTTGTCCGGTCCTACAAGAATCGTTCCTGCGGCACGCAGCGTACTTACGTCATCGGCTGCACTTGCTGTCATTTCACCGGCACTCAGGTTGGATTTCTGCTCTGCAGCTGCAAGCAGTTCATGTTCGCCTTCGTCCGCCGTCTCAGCTTCTGCTGTTTCCGTCTGCTCCTCTGATACAACGCTCCCGGACAGACTTACTGCCATCGGCTGGATCAAAAGAGAGACATCGGAGATCAGATAGCCGTCTTCTGTGCTGTCCGTACCGGATGGATTGGAAATTTCATCGAAATTTTTTACGGTTTCGTTTTCTTTCTGAATTTCATCTTTTACAAGGTCATCCAGATTTTCATCCTGTTTCCACTGGTCCGATGATGCATCCTTTCCCGTTCCGTTCTGGTTATCCTGGTTTGTATCATCTGCTGCAGGATCGTCTTTTGCTGTATCATCCGGGGCAGGTGTCACGGTTGGATCTTCTGCCGGAGTTTCCGGATTCTCCGGATTTTCACTGTCATCGGTATTCTCGCCCGGTGCTGTCGTCGGAGTTACTTCCGGCGTTACGGTCGGTTCCGCATCCGGTGTCGGCGCTGCCGTTGGTGTATCCTCTGTATTTTCTCCGTTGTCCGCATCCGGTGTCGGTGTTGCCGTTGGTTCCTCCGCCGGCGTTACGGTCGGCTCTGCGTCTGGCGTTTCCGTCGGTTCTACCGTTGGTTCTGCGTCCGGGGTCACCGTTGGTTCTGCGGTCGGCTCTGCATCCGGCGTTTCCGTCGGACCCGGAGTCGGTGTTACGGTATCTTCTGCCGCATCCGGTGCCGGAGACTCGCCTGGCGCAAGCGTTGGTGTTTCCGAAACCGTTTCTTTTGCTTTTTCTGCTGCCAGAACAGCCTCATATCCGGCTTCTGTCACCACGATTTCATCTGCCGCAAAAACGGTATCTGTTACTCTTCCCCAGAAGTCTGTTTTCTGCTGTTTCTTTCGATACGTTTCCAGCTCTTTTTCATCCATGCCGACGAATACCAGATATTTTTCTGCTGCTTCCTCCGCTGCCGTTTTGCTGGTATCTGCAGCAGTGTTTTTTTCGGTTGTTTTCCCGTCCGCCTGCAGTTCTGCCGCTGCAACTGCAAGAAGTTCCTGTGCTTTTTCCACGGTTTTTACTGCTGTCTCTGCCGTTGTACCGTCTGCCGTATCATCGCCGGTTTTCAGATTCACATAAACGGCTGCCCGTTTTGTCTTTGTCTCTGTACCGTTCTCCGTTCCGGAGACAGTTTCGTTCTGTACTGCGCTTTTTTCCGTTCCTGCCGATGCGCTGGCACGGAGCGGAACTGCATCGGAAAATACCAGTGTGCCCGCAAGGACAGCACCCATCACTTTCCATGCCTGTTTTTTCTTCATTGCGTTTCTCCTTATGTTCTCTTGATCTATCCTAAAAAAATCTGTCTTTTTGTGTCATAATTTCGCATTACAGCATTATAGCACAAGAAAGAATCCCGCGCAAGGCTGAAGTCGCCTTGAAACGCGGGATTCGTTACAGTTCACAGGTTCCTTGCGAACTGTAACATTCGCAGCCCTCATTGAAAGTTTTGCTTCGCAAAAGGAGGGCTGCTCACACCTGAATCACTTTCTTACGCAGTGAAACAGCAAGTGTTTCACTGCTGGGTGAACAGTAACGCGGGATTCTCATCTGCTTTTATCGCTTTTTAGTTTGTTTCCATTCTCGTTGTCGTAAGCTGATCCGGGGATAAATTCAGGATTTCCATAAACTCATCACCTGTGATCGTCTCTTTCTCATACAGATATTTTGCCAGCTCGTGGAGTTTCGGCATGTTATCTTTTAAGAGCTGCTCTGCTTTGTCGTACTGTTTTCTGACTGCTGCAACAACCTTCTCATCAATCTGTGCTGCTGTCGATTCGGAGCATGCCAGGGAAGTGTCGCCGCCGAGGTACTGGTTCGTTACCGTCTCAAATGCAACCATACCAAATTCCTCGTTCATACCGAAGCGGGTGATCATGGATCTTGCCACCTTCGTTGCCTGCTCGATATCGTTCGAAGCACCTGTCGTGATGGAATGGAACACCAGATCCTCTGCCACACGGCCGCCGGTCAGCGTTGCAATCTTGTTTTCCAGCTCTTCGCGGCTCATCAGGTTGTGCTCATCTTCATCCACCTGCATCGTATAGCCGAGGGCGCCGGACGTACGCGGGATAATGGTGATCTTCGTAACCGGAGCGGAATGGCTCTGCAGTGCTGCGACGAGTGCATGGCCGACCTCGTGGTAGGAAACGATCAGTTTCTCTTTGTCGGTCATGATCTTATTCTTCTTCTGGTATCCGGCGATGACAACCTCAACGCTCTCCTCCAGATCCGCCTGGGTGACAAATTTTCTTCCATCACGGACGGCACGGAGTGCTGCCTCGTTAATCATATTGGCAAGTTCTGCACCAGAAGCACCGGATGCCATACGTGCGATCGCATTGTAATCGACATTGTCGCCCACGCGGATGTTTTTCGCATGGACTTTCAGGATTTCCTCACGGCCTTTTAAGTCAGGCAGTTCAACCGGCACACGGCGGTCGAAACGGCCCGGACGAAGAAGTGCCGGGTCCAGGGAATCCGGACGGTTCGTCGCTGCCAGAATGACAACGCCTTTCTTTCCATCGAATCCATCCATCTCGGCAAGCAGCTGGTTCAGGGTCTGCTCACGCTCGTCGTTTCCGGAGAATCCGCCGCCGTCACGTTTTTTGCCGACGGTATCGATCTCATCGATAAAGACGATACACGGTGCTTTCTCATTTGCCTGCTGGAACAGGTCACGCACCTTCGCAGCTCCCATGCCGACGAACATCTCGACAAACTCAGAACCGGAAATGGAGAAGAACGGAACATTTGCCTCTCCGGCTACTGCCTTTGCAAGCAGCGTTTTACCGGTTCCTGGAGGGCCGACAAGCAGTGCTCCTTTCGGCATTTTTGCACCAATTTCTTCATATTTTTTTGGATTATGCAGGAAGTCAACAATCTCCTGTAAAATTTCTTTTGCCTCATCCTCTCCGGCAACATCTGCAAATTTAATGCCGGTTTCGGACTGTACATAAACCTTGGCGTTGCTCTTTCCAAAGCTCATCGCATTTCCCATGCCGCCCATCATCTTACTCGTCATGCGTTTCATCAGCCACTGTCCGAGCGCAACCATCACAACGATCGGTATTACCCATGTTAAAAGAAATTCCATGAGCGGCGACATCTGCTCTATGATCGGCGTTCCGAATTCGGTAATACCTGCCTCATATAAACGGTCTACCAGCTTGTAATCATTCATCACACCCGTCTTATAATAATTCGCCGGGCTTGATTTGTCGCTGAAAATAATCTCATTTGACTGGATCTGGACTTCGCTGATTTCGTTGTTATCTACCATCTGCAAAAATTTTCCGTAATCAACTTCTGTTACTTTTGGCTCGAGAAGTCTCGGAAAAAGCAGAAGATTTAACAGCAGAATAACGATCAGCGCAATCACATAATAAAAATTATGGGTTTTTTGGTTTTGCACCTGCTTCATCTGTATCCCTCCTGTTTCTTGATTTTCTTTCGTTTTTAGTAGCATAAACTTTTCTTTCGCTAAAATCAATCAAATTCTGACATTTCATGAAACTTTTATACTTTTTTATATTTTCGCTATAGAAAGGTAAGTTTCTTGCTTTTCCATCTGTTTTCGGCTATACTTGCGAAAGACTGGGAAAGTCTCTTTTTGAAATTTTGCCCCGAAATGACGGGGTTCATTCGATAAAAAAGCTATAGAAACGGAGGTTTTGTGTATGGGACACAGGTTTACATATGTGGTTTCGCCGGAGGAAGAACGGGAAAATCTGACTGTGGAATGGTTTCTCCGCCGGCATGGATATTCGCGCCATATTATTACGGGCTTAAAACGCACAGAGGACGGCATTTTCCGAAACGGCGTCCGCGCCTGGACGAGCCAGGCCGTGCACGCCGGGGATGTGATCGAAACGCACCTTGTCGAAACAGAACCCTCCGACGGAATTCTGCCGCGGCCGGTTCCGTTTTCGGTTGTGTATGAGGATGACGACATCCTCGTTGTGGATAAACCCGCTGATACGCCGATTCATCCGTCGATTGGAAATTATGAAAATACGCTGGCAAACGGCATTGCATGGTATTTTGAACAGAAAGGTGAACCCTTCGTCTACCGCTGTATCAACCGCCTCGACCGCGACACCACCGGCCTTATCGTGCTCGCCAAGCACGCCTTAAGCGCCGCCGTTCTCTCCCAGGCCATGCGCTCCCGCGAAATCCACCGCACGTATCAGGCCTTCGCCCTCGGCGAAACCGCTGCATCCGGCACCATCGACGCCCCGATCGCCCGCCTCAACGGCTCCCTCATCCAGCGCACCGTCGACTTTGCCTCCGGCGAGCGCTCCGTAACCCATTACCGCACCCTCGCGCACTGCTCCGTTTTCTCCCACCTCGAACTCAACCTCGAAACCGGCCGCACCCACCAGATCCGCGTCCACATGGCTTACATCGGCCATCCGCTGCTCGGCGATACCCTCTATAACAAAACTCCCGGCACTTTCCCCCGCCAGGCACTTCACTCTGCATCGCTCTCCTTCGTCCATCCGATCACCGGAGAACCCTTAACCTTCCACGCACCACTGCCGGAAGATATGCAAAACCTGCTGACATAAACCAACCCCGTGAGTTGCCGCTCACGGGGGTTTTGTTGTCCCTGCTGGAACTGTCATGTCTTTTTGCCGGTGACATTATATCATACACAAAATTTAGTTTCAATCATCATTTTCATACAGTTCTGATTCTTGGTACTTCATCGATATGCAAATATTTGCTGATGCATTTCACAATCACATCATGATCCGAAACCTGTCCCATGCCGGACACTGCTACGGTTGCCACAACGCCGACTTCTTCCACGCAGATCGGAAAACCTCCGCCCAGCATTGCGTATTCCTTCGGGTCCAGTACCATCTGTTTTACGCTCTCCGGCGCATTCGTCGCTGCCATGTAAAGCTGTAGCGAACTCCGCTCCGTCAGAAGCACCGAATTGCTCTTCCGTCTCATCAGCTCCACATTGTGCGGCGTAATGCCGTTATCGCAATACTGGAATACAACTTCCCCGTTGCTTCTGCGGATCATGATGCCAATCTGTGCTCCGCGCCGTCTTGCCTCCATCAGGATCATCGTTCCCAGTTCCCATGCGTCTGCATTTGTAAAATGCGTAAACTGCAGAATATCCTCCTGCATATCGAGCACTTTCATCAGTTCATCCATTGTCATTGTCATACTTTTGCCCCGTCCTTTCTGCCATTTTATATTTTTTTAGCTTTTCGCCCCTCGTTTTCTGACTTTCAGTTTATCATTTTCCCAAATTCAAGTCAAGCCAGCCACCCCCGGCATTGGCTAACACGATATCACCGAAAAGCAAAAAATTCCACGCCGCAGAAGTTCCCTCCCACAGCATGGAATTTCTCATTTTTATTTTTCTACCATAATACACTTCCGCGGGCAGTTCTCCGCGCAGAGGCCGCAGCCCGTACATTTTGCCGGGTCGATCTCCGCGCGCTGGTCCACAACGTGAATTGCATCCGACGGGCAGTTCTTCTCGCACTTCTTACATCCGATACAGCCGATCTCACACACTGCCATCACCGCCTTGCCCTTCTCGGTTGAGCGGCATTTCACCGTGATCTTCTGCTCATACGGAATCAGGTCGATCAGATTTCTCGGACAGGCCTTCACGCAGGCACCGCATGCCTTGCACGCTTCGCCGTCCACAACGGCAATGCCGTTTTCAATATGGATCGCATCAAACTTACATGCCTTCACGCAGTTTCCAAAACCAAGACATCCGTTTCCGCAGCTCTTCGGACCACCGCCCGGTACAAAACCAGCGTAGGAGCAGTCCCTTGCACCCGTGTATTCATACTTGTTCTTTGCCACGTCACACGTACCGGCGCACCGTACCACTGCTTTTTTGCGCTCCTGTACATCGGCTTTTTGTCCCATGATAGCTCCGACGGCCGCTGCAACCGGCGCTCCGCCGACCGGACAGACAGAAACCGGGGCTTCACCCTTTACCACTGCAGCCGCCGCTCCGTCACAGCCCGGGTAACCGCAGCCGCCGCAGTTGTTGCCCGGCAGCGCTTCACGGACCTTCGTCTCGCGCTCGTCCACTTCCACATAAAACTTCTTTCCGGCAATTCCAAGGAGAATACCAATCAAAAGGCCGGTTCCACCCACCATCAGGGTGGCTGCTAAAATACCATTCATCTCTTCATCCCTCCTAGATCATTCCGGAAAATCCCATAAATGCCATTGACATCAGCATAGCCGTAAGAAGAACGATCGGCATTCCTTTGAATGACTCCGGGATATCGTTGTACTCCATCTTTTCCCGCAGGCCGGCCATCAGCACCATGGCAATCGTAAAGCCAATTGCGGTTGCCAGACCGTAAACCGTACCCTGCAGAATCGTGTAATCCTTCTGTACGTTGATGAGTGCCACACCGAGTACCGCGCAGTTTGTTGTAATCAGCGGAAGGTAAACGCCGAGCGCTCGGTACAGAGATGGAATCGTCTTTTTCAGGAACATCTCAACGAGCTGTACCAGCGCCGCGATGACAAGAATAAAAACGATCGTTTTCAGATAATCAAGTTCTGCCGGTGCCAGGATAAATTTGTAAATCAGACTTGTCACAAATGAAGAAATCGTGAGGACAAAAATAACCGCTCCGCCCATGCCGGCCGCCGTATCCATCTTTTTGGAAACACCGAGGAAAGCACAGATGCCGAGGAACTGGCTTAAGACAACGTTGTTCACCAGCGCCGCACCGATCGCAATTAAAATCAGTTCTTTCATTTCGCTTCCTCCTTTCCTTTCACAGCCTGGCAGTATGCCTTATTGGCGCACGCCATACAGCCGGTCTCTTCTGCCGGGACTGCCGGTTTTCCGGTTTTCTCTGACTTCTGGCGTTTGATGCGGTTCTGCACCGCAACGAGCATTGCCAGCACAAGGAATGCACCCGGCGCCATGATGAAGATGTTGACCGGCTCGTAAGCACTCGGCATTACCTGGATACCGAACAGGGTTCCGGCTCCGATCAGCTCACGGAACATACCGATCAGGGTCAGGCCGACGGTAAATCCAAGGCCCATGCCGATACCATCAAATAAAGACGGGATCGGACCATGTTTTCCAGCATATGCCTCGGCGCGTCCCAGGATGATACAGTTTACAACGATCAGCGGGATGTAGATGCCAAGGGCGGAATAGAGTGCCGGAATAAAACCTTCCATCAAAAATTCCACGATGGTTACAAACGATGCCACAACAACGATGTATGCTGGCATACGCACGCCGTCCGGGATGATTTTCCGAAGCAGGGAAATCATCAGGTTGGAGGCGGTCAGGATGACCATCGTCGCAAGGCCCATGCCGATACCGTTCTTTGCAGAAGTGGTAACCGCAAGCGTCGGACACATACCCAGCATCATGACGAAGGTCGGGTTTTCTTTTATGATACCATTGTAAAGCCGTTCCAGCGGCGTATCTTTTCTCATGAGTTCCCTCCCTCTCCGGAAAGCAGACCGGATTCGTTGCAGTAGTTAAAACAGCAGATTCCTGCATTGACACCGTTTGTTACAGCGTTCGTTGTCAGAGTTGCTCCGCTCAGCGCATCGATTTCATCATCCGCGGATGCGCCGGATTTTGTGTAGGAGAATGCTTCTACGTTTTTATCCTTGAACTGATTCTTGAAATCGTCTGTGTCGGCACGCATACCAAGGCCGGCCGTCTCGGAAAGTGACAGGAAAAAGATTCCTTTTGTCGTTCCGTCCGATGCAATTCCCATCGAGAACTGCATGCCGCCGCCATAGCCTTCGGTTGTGGAGATGATCTCAACCAGGCCGATCGTCGCGCCGGATGCGTCTTTTGCAAGCAGCAGTTCGTCAATCGTCTGTGCTTCAAAACCGTGGCCGATCAGTGCTGCCGTAAGCTCTGCCTTTTCTGCATCGCTCATCGTTACTTCTTCAAAGGAAGCTGCCTCAGGAAATACGTTCTGACAGGATTCCTGTTTTTCTTTCTCCTGCTGCTTCTGAATCGGCTCCAGGGTTACCTGATGTGCCGCCCCGAGAAGCAATCCGGCAATCAGCGTGATCGCCGCAAGAATCAGTGCGTTTTTTATAATTTTGTTCATGCTTTTTTCTTGCCTCCTCTTCCGAATCCAACCGGCACGGTCACACGCTCAATGAGCGGAACCAGAAGGTTGGTAAAGATGATGGCATAGGAAACGCCCTCTGCCGAATTTCCAAAGATACGGAACACGCCGGTCAGAAGTCCTAAAATGACCGCATAGATATACTGTCCCTTCTTTGTGATCGGGCGGGTAACGTAATCGGTTGCCATGAACCATGCGCCGAGCATCAGACCGCCGCCCAAAAGATGCGCGCCAAGGAAGTTGATATCAAAACCGTGGCCGCCGAAAAGCAGGGCGAACAAAAGCTCTGTTCCGATGTAGATGAGCGGAATATTGAGGTCAATCACATGAATGCAGACAAGGAAAATGCCGCCAATCAAAAGGGCCAGTGCGGAAGTCTCACCGATCGTTCCGGCCGTATTTCCAAGGAACATGGACAGCAGATTCACCTGCTCTCCTGCTTTTGCTGCGGCGAGCGGTGTCGCACCGGATACGGTATCCACGAGGTGTGCGGCTGCCGGGGCAGCAAAGTTGGTCATATGACCCGGAAAGGAAATCAAAAGGAAGCATCTTCCTGCAAGCGCCGGGTTCATAATGTTCTGGCCAAGACCGCCGAAAAGCTGTTTTACGACGAGAATTGCAAACACACCGCCGATCACCGGCATCCAAAGAGGCGCCTGCACCGGCATGTTCATGGCCAGCAGAAGGCCGGTTACCAGTGCACTGCCGTCGGCAATCGTCACCGGTTTCTTCATTCCTTTTTCATACAGATATTCCGTCAGGGGACAGACTGCCATCGAAATCGCAATCAAAAGCAGTGCCCGAAGGCCGAAATTCCAGACTCCCACGCAGGCTGCCGGGGCAAGGGCAAGCAGGACGGCAAACATGATTTTATCCGTCGTCACCTTGGACCGCGCGTGTGGGGAAGATGATACGTGTAATAATCCATTCATATGTAAGATCCCCCTATTTCTTCTTTCTCTTTGCCAGAAGCACTTTACGCATCGAGCTGATTTCCTGCGTCAGCGGACGTCTTGCCGGGCAGATAAAGGAACAACAGCCACATTCACAGCACTCCATTCCGCCGTATTTCAGGAACTTCTCTTCCTCGCCGTGCTCCGCAAAAACGGAAAGGCGGGCCGGAAGAATCTGACCCGGACAGACGGAAACGCAGCGTCCGCAGTTGATGCAGGCAGATGGTGCCAGCGCAGATACTTCATCCTCCGTAAGGCAGGTCAGTGCAGATGTTGTCTTGGTAACAGGAACATCCATTGTAAACAATGCTTTTCCCATCATCGGGCCTCCGCAGATGATCTTAGCTGCCTCATGTTTCAGACTGCCTGCCTGCTCTAAAAGTTCGGACAAGAGCATGCCGACCGGCACTTCAAAGTTGCATGGATTCTGTACTGCATCTCCCGTCACGGTAACGATACGGCTCATCAGCGGTTCGCCGAAGCGGACTGCCTGGTAAATAGCAGTCACGGTATCAATGTTATCCACGATACAGCCCGCGTCCGCCGGCAGCATGGAAGAATTTACCTTTCGCCCCGTTGCTGCATAGATCAGCATACGCTCGGCACCCTGCGGGTATTTCGTTTTAAGCTCCAGAACCTCAATGTTATCCTCCGGAAGCACCAGCTCACGGAACTTCGCGATACAGTCCGGTTTGTTGTCCTCAATGCAGATGATTCCCTTTGCTTTCGGGAACATATGCAGCATGATTTTTAAGCCTCCGATCACCTTTTCCGGATCTTCGAGCATTCTGCGGTAGTCGCTCGTCAGATACGGCTCACACTCTGCTCCATTGACGAGAATGTGGTCAATCGCTGACGGATCTTTCGGGGATACTTTGACGTGTGTCGGGAAGCCTGCACCTCCCATTCCCACGATTCCGGCCTCTTTGATCTTGTTCCGGATCATATCTGCGTCGAGTTTTTCCCAGTGCGTGCACTCCTCAAATGTTTCTTTTTCATACAACCCATCGTTCTCCACAACGATACAGTCTACCGGAGAACCGGCCGCGGAAACTTTTTTCTCAATTCCTTTTACCGTGCCGGAAACCGATGCGTAAACAGGAGCCGAAACAAATCCTCCCGCTTCTGCGATTTTCTGTCCCGCTTTTACATGGTCGCCTTTTTGTACGATCGGCACAGCAGGCGCTCCGATGTGCTGTGACACTGCGTAATACAATAAGTTGCCCGGCTGCGCTTTGACAATCGGTTTGTCCTTGGAGAGCTCTTTTCCCTCGTACGGGTGAACGCCGCCATGAAAAGTATTTCTTTTCTTCTGAAACATGCTTTTCACCTCATCCTTTCTCTTTTCTATGCTGCATTTATCAATTCACAGCCTTTTTTCGGTTTTTTATGCAAAAAAGGCTGGTGCATTGCCCTGATTATTCCGGTTATTCATATCGGACTTCTTTTAACAGGAGTCCGCATGCCGGTGCAAGAAAACCCGCACTTTCGCGATTTTTTGCTTTGAGAAGCTCCGTCATTGATGCGATATCCCGTTTTCCCATCCCGGCCTCCACAAGTGTTCCGGTCAGGATCCGCACCATGTGGTACAGAAAACCGGTTCCGGTATAGGAAATGATAAGAATCCCGTCTTTCTCGCAGAAATCAATTCCGGTAATCGTCCGTACTGTCGATTTTTTCATACGTTTGTTGGCACAGAAGCTCCTGAAGTCATACGTTCCGATAAACGCTTTCGATGCTTCTTTCATTTTTTCCACATCGAGCGGTGCTTCCGGAAAATACACGTATTTCCGCTCGAAAACATGCTTTCTGCCATCAATCACGATACGGTATTCGTATGTTTTGTCCACCGCATTCAGACGGCTGTGGAAGCGCTCCGGCATCCGCGCGAGGCTGGTGACTTCGATGTCTTCCGGCAGATAATGGTTGATTGTCTGCAGAAGTTCTTCATCGGATAGATCGGTATGGAACTTTGCATTTGCGACCTGTCCTGCCGCATGGACGCCGGCATCGGTTCTGCCCGCGCCGTGAATCTCCACCGGCTCTCCTGCGATCCTGGACAACAGCGTTTCGAGCTTGCCCTGAATCGTGTTGTCCGTATTTCCCTGCTTCTGCCAGCCGTTATAGCGCGTGCCGTCGTACTGCAGGATCATTTTATAATTCATCTTTTTCTCCTTTCCAAAGTGGCCGCTTATTATTCGGCATCCATGCTTTTTTCAATCAAAAAGCCCCGTAACGCTGGACTTCGTGCCAGATTTGCTTCAAACAGCACCACTTCTGCTCCGCCCGGAAAGCTGTTCTGTAAAAATTCAGCGGCACGGCGGATCTGCAGTTTCACATCCTTTACTTCCTTCTCCACTTTTTCCTGTTCCAGTTCACATACCGTTTCAAAAAGCTCTTTCATCTGATCTGAATCGGTTTTGCGACATTTTTTAGCGGTCTCCTCGAGTTTTTTTAACTTTTTCAAGACCCGCGCATTCGTTTCTTCCTCGCCCTTTTTCAGCAGTCCCTGCTGTTTGCACACTGCAAATCCCTGCTCTTTCTGCCGCAGCCAGGAACGATACGTTTCTTCTTTTTTCTGCCTGCAAAGTCCGGTAAACTGGCGCAAGCACTCGGAAAGCTCCTTTGCCGTGCGCTCCTGCTTCTGGCAGGCGGATGCCTCTTTCTGAAGTGCCGCATGAAACAGAGACAGCAGTACAGATCGCTCTTCTGCGGAACCATTTGCCGCCATCTGCTGTTTTTCTGCCATGATTTTTCCGGAAAATGCACCGGTCAAAATCTCCTCCACACCGTAATCCTGTCCATATTTTTCGTAAATCCTGTAGTACGAGTTGAATTCCTCCGCCGTCTTTTCTTCCTGCAAATATTGTCCAATCAGTGCTTCGTCGACCGGAAAATGCAGGATTTCATAACTTTTCAGCACTGCCGACAAATCCTCCCAGCCGCGTGCCGTTACAAAACGCTTTTCATCCGCTTCCTGCGAAACAGAATAAAAATGGTCACTGTGTGCCATAAGGTACGTTGTCACAGCACCGTGGATCTGATTTTTCTCTGCATAGGAAAGCCACACGGAAAGCTCGGGAACCACCTCGATCTTCCGCACACGGTCAAGCGTTGCCACATCAAATTCCCGCACAGATTTATTGTATTCCGGCGGATTTCCGGCGGCCACGATCAGCCAGTCATCCGGGATGTGCTGATTGCCGAATTTTTTATCCTGCAAAAGCTGCAACATCACCGGAGCGAGGGTCTCGGAGACGCAGTTAATTTCATCGAGAAAGAGGATACCCCGCTTCTTTCCGGTCTGCTCCATGCAGTCATAGATCGAGGCAATGATCTCACTCATCGTGTATTCCGTTGTATGTACCGTTTTCCCTTCGATTTCACGTGTGCAGATCTCCGGAAGGCCCATGGCACTCTGACGCGTATGGTGTGTCATCGTGTAGGCGACAAGCCCCACACCGCACTCTTCTGCGATCTGCTCCATAATTGCCGTTTTTCCGATGCCCGGCGGGCCGATCAGGAGAATGGGACGCTGCTGCCGGAGCGGAACCAGCGGAAAACCAATTTCATCTCTTGCAAAGTATGCGCGCAGGGCTTTTTCAATTGTCTCTTTTGCTTCTTGTATGTTCATATGTTCTCTCTTATCTTGTGCACTCTTTATGTACTCTCGAAATCTTTCTGTGTTTGATTTTGCGAGGTGCTTTTTTGTCAGTTGTGTTCAAAGAGTACATTCTTCTGTCAGCAGTTTTTTTGCCCATTTTGGGACAAGATTCATTTTTTCGGTCTGTCTGACAAAGACAAATGCCGTCTCGTAATCTGGCTTTTGTTCGGGATAAATTCCGTCTCCGTCGGTAAAATAGATCAACGCTTTTAAGTTTCGGAATACATGCTGTTTCCGCAACTCTTCCACTTTCTGAAAGACAGGACGGAAATCGGTTCCGCCTCGGCCCTTGATGGTAATTGTTTCACGGTAAGCTTCCCATTCTTTCGGAGAATGGATCATCGTGACATCCTGCACGAAGCTGTCGCACTGGATCAGGCAGACGTTCCATCGGGAAAAGAAGTTTTCTTTTTCTTCAAGAATGCTGCGCGTCTCACCAAGGAACTTTGCTACAATTTCTCTTTTGCACGAGCCGGATGTGTCGATTGCGATGACCAGCTCTTCGAGGCGGTTTCCTTCCCGCGTCTCCGGCGGCTCGATGAAAGGGAGACTGCCGTAGTGCTCCAGGCCGTAATGGTAGGCGACTGGGTCAAAACTGTCGAGATCCAGTTCCATCTCCTCACGGGTGACGGTGAATTGTTTTAAAAAGCTGCGGTAATTGTACGCTCTTTTTTCGATCTCGGACAGAGTTTCTTTTTTTCCACCGCAGTTCTGGCCTCGCCGCAGGCCGCCGGTGCCGTAGTTTTCCGCCAACTTGCGGGAAGCACGTTCCCAGACTGATTGAAAAGACTCGATAAGTTCCGGCTCTTTTCCCGGCACCAGCCATGAAACCGGAGACTGTTTTTCTTTTTCCGGCATCAGCCATGAAACCGGGGGCTGTTCTTTTTTTTCCGGCTCCGGTGTTTCTTTCCCAAACCGGCGGATGCATTCCAGCAGCAGGTGCTGATAGCCTTCCTTGAGGAACGATGAATTTTCGGCACACATGCGGAGTACAAAATCGGAGTTAAAATATATCGTATGACCGTCGGATGTGATGGCTTTTGTCCTGTCGGACGGCTGATGACGAAAGAAAAGAATCGCTTCACCAAGTTCCGGGTACAGCCAGCAGAGGTTTTTGCGGGCTTCTTCGAAAAGCCGGAGCGCCAGCGCTTCTTTTTCTTTTGTGGACTTTTCTTTTTGAACCGCAGCTTCTGTTTTTCTGCTTTCCGTATTCTCCTGCATCGGATCCTGTGAGTTCCGGTTCAGGAGAATGCGGAAGGCCTGCCATTTCTGCTGGTCGGCAGCAAGGTTGAGAAAACGTTTTCGGTCTGCATCGGACAGCCATCCGGTCTGCAGAATACGTTCCAGCTTTGAAAAATCATCCTCACAAATCAGCATTTCGACAGCGGGACGAATGCGTTTCCGCAGGTATGCGGTATATGCGGCTCGCTGTTCTTCCGGAAGATCCTGCGATTCACAAAAGCCGGAAAGTGCAGCCCGGAGGCGCTGCTGTTCGGATGTCGTCGTTCTGAAACTACTCCAGTCATCCATTTTATTCACTCCCTTACTCGCCGCGTTTTCTCACTTGCACTCAATCTTACGCTGTCGCGTAAGCGACATTCGTCGTTCGCCAACTGAAAATAAATTTTCGTTTGACTCACTTGCACTCAATCTTACGCTATCGCGTAAGCGACATTCGTCGTTCGCCAACTGAAAATAAATTTTCATTTGGCTCACTTGCACTCATTATATCGTCATTTTTGAGCATTGACAATGTTGGATCGTGTTATTTTTTTCACACTTTTACCATATTTTTATGATATACTTGATATTATAAAATACGATTGCAGTCGTAAAAGTGCAAAGGAGATCCTTTTTATGAACAAAGAAAACAGAAAAGCTGCCAAGGAACGGCGTGCCAAAGAGCGGGAGCACGAAGCGAAAGTAGCGCATTACAAAAAGATCTGGAGCTGGGCCGGACCGGCTCTGATTGTCGTTGTGATCGTCGGCCTTATCATCGCCAGCGTACTCGATTCCAAACGACTCTCTGTCAAAAGTGCCTCGGAGGATACCTCCACAGCCTCATCGGCCGCATCCGCCTCATCAGCCTCCACTTCAGCTTCTGCCTCTTTGCAGACCGACACTTCCCTCACCATTGAGGACGGTGATACCGTCAATATCGACTATGTCGGCTCCATTGACGGCGTGGAATTTGAAGGTGGAAACACAAAAGGAAACGGCGCTGATCTTGTGATCGGTTCCCACACTTACATCGATGACTTTGAAGAACAGCTCATCGGCCATCACCCGGGCGACAGCGTAGATGTAACCGTCACTTTCCCGGAAGACTATGGAAAAGACGAACTCAATGGAAAGGAAGCTCTTTTCAAAGTTACCATCAACGGCATTTATAAATAGAACAACCAAAAAGACATCCCCCGCAGATTTTCCGTCTGCGCCGGATGTCTTTTTCTTATTATTTTTTTGTTAAGTTTTTTTCAAAAACGCTTCGATGTATTAAAAAAAGTACATCTTCTTATTCCACAATTTTGTAATACGCCCGCGCCGTCAGCACATAGACGATCAGGTAAACCACGGCAAACGCCGCAATCGTAATCGCTGTTGCAGCCAGGAACAGATTGCTGTCCGGGAAATTCAGCATTGCCATGATACGCCTGGTTAATGGAAACGCTACCATTGTATGCACCACGGCCACCGCGAGCGGCAGGAAAAAGACCTTTACCACCTGTGACTGAATCGTCTGACGGATTTCTTTGCGGCTCATGCCGACCTTCTGCATAATCTGGAATCGTTTTCGGTCATCGAAGCCTTCTGAAACCTGCTTGTAATAGATAATCATAACGGCACCCATCAAAAACAGCGCACCGACGAAAACACCTAAAAACAGAAGTGAACCATACAGACTGTAAACCGTATTGCGCTCTTTTTCGCGCACTTCCACCCATCCGTTAAAAGATGACTCCGTCAGTATCGTCTCAATCTCATCTCCAACTGTGATCTGTTCGCCGGCATCCCCGATAAGATCCAGAGCATATTCCCAACTGTATCCTTCTGGCTCCTTTCCCTGCACAGCCGCATACGCTTCCTTTGCTTCATGGTTCCGCGTCACCACCGTCATTGTCTCATACACCTGCGTCTTCTCATCCAGAATGTACGATTTCTTATCGGTATTCCATTTTTTTACTTCATACGTCTGATTTCCCAGTTCAATCGTGTCATATCCATAATTTTTCTGTTTTGCCTGAAAAACCAGAGCCTGCCCTGGTTCCAGCTCTACCTGTTCGCCGGTTACCTGTTCGTACTCCGACTCTTCCATAATCTTTATCAGTGTACTCGCCGCAGCATCATCTGACTGTGTTTTTTCTACTTTGTTTCTATCTACAGCAGCAAGCATAACATAGTATCTCTGATCACTTTCATACTTTTTTCTGAGCTGCTTTTCTTCCAGATGCTGATCAATCCCCGTTTTCACTTCCTCTATCATCTTCTGACTGACCGGTTCCACCGTCTTCATAATGCCGCTCACGCCAGTATTTGCTTCAATCGAAATCTGATGCGGAAACCGCGTATAGGTAACCTCCTCAATCCCCGTCCACAGACATGTGCTGATGGAGATAACCAGAAGCACACCCGTTGACAGAATACAGATATTCGCAAGACCGACCGCATTTTGCTTCATGCGGTACAGCATGCCCGAAATGCTTGTAAAATGGCGTGTCTGGTAATAGTAATTCTTGTTTTTCTTCAGAATTTTCAAAAATGCAATACTTCCAGCAGAAAACAGGCAGTACGTTCCCACCATAACCAAGGCGATTGCATTAAAAAACTTATCAAGTGCGTCCATCGAGGATTGGCTGGTCAGAGCCAGATAATAGCCAACACCAAGAAGCATGAATCCAAGAACCGCCGTCAAAAGCTTCGTTTTCGGTTCCCGCTCACCCTGCGCGCCGCCGTGCAGCAGTTCGACCGGCTGTGAGACGTGGATCTGGCGAAGGCTTAAGAGAAAATTGATCACAAAAGTCAGGCCGAACAGCAGCATCGTACTTCCCACGGCTTTTGCACTGAACGCAAAACCAATTGTTCCGTTCAGTCCGGTCAGCTTCATCAGCACCAGAAACAGCAGGCGGTACAGCAACACACCGAGCAGAATACCGATTCCAAGCGATGCCGCCCACAAATACAGACTCTCAAAAAAGAGGATCTTCGCCAGATGCTTTTTCTCCATGCCGAGAATCTGGAACAGACCGAACTCTTTTTTCTCTTTTGCCAGAAAACTGTTGCTGTAGATCAGAAAAACTCACCGCGAACAGGCCAATGATATAGGTTCCCATCCCCATCACTGTCAGGATCGTATCTTTCCGATCATGGAATCAAAGCCACTTCCCTGCGCCAGTGTATCTATGATAAAAAACATCACCACCGTGCCGATGCATGACAGCAGATACGGAAGAATATTCTGACGGTTTTTGCTCAAATTTGTTTTTGCCAGTCTGGCATACAGCAGATTATTCATCCCGTTCACCACCCGTCGCAAGAATTGTCAGCGTATCGGAGATCTTCTGATACATCTCATCGCGCCCTAAAGAACCGCGATACAGCTGGTGGAAGACCTCGCCGTCCTTGATGAACAGCACACGCTTCGCCGAGCAGGCCGCCTTCACACTGTGCGTTACCATAACAATCGTCTGGCCCTCCTCGTTGATCTCCCCGAACAGTTTCATGAGGCCATCCGCTGCATGGGAATCGAGCGCGCCGGAAGGCTCATCCGCAAGAACCAGCTCCGGATTGGTAATCAGCGCACGCGCAACGGCTGCACGCTGCTTCTGTCCGCCGGACACCTCATATGGGTATTTATTGAGGATCTGGGTGATGCCGAGTTTTTTCGCAATCGGCTCTGCCCGAAGACTCATCTCCTCGTATTTTTTTCCTTCCAGCACGAGCGGCAGATAAATGTTGTCACGCAGGGAAAAGGTATCGAGCAGGTTGAAGTCCTGGAACACGAAACCTAAGTTTTCGCGGCGAAATCCGGCAATCTCCTTCTCTTTTAATTCGCCGAGATTTTTTCCATTTAACCGCACCTGTCCGCCGGTTGGCTTGTCGAGTGCCGCGAGCAGGTTCAGAAGCGTCGTTTTTCCGCTTCCCGATTCGCCCATGATTGCAACAAATTCGCCCCGTTCCACTGTAAAATTAACGTCTTTCAACGCTTCCACCCGGTTGCTGCCAAGGCGCGTGGTATATGTTTTTTTCAGATGTTCTACTTCCAGAATTGCCATGTCACATTTTCCTTTCTGTCTGAACTGTTTTTTTAATTGACAAGGCTTATTATACCCGTCCGCGCTCTCTTCTGCCTTAGGATCATCTTACAAAAAGACCGGCAACCTTACATTTCTGTAAGATTCCCGGCGAAGCTCTCTATGTACTACAGGGATACGGTATCCAGCCCAAGATACACCTTCGTTCCCACTCCCATCTCCGACTCGATGCGGATGGTATGCGAAAGTTTCTCCATGATCTGGCGGCACAGATACAGTCCGATGCCCGTTGACCGCTTGTCTGCGCGGCCGTTGCAGCCCGTGTAGCCTTTTTCGAAAATCCGCGGCAGATCCTCCGGCGCAATGCCGATGCCGGTGTCCTCAATCACCAGCGTTTTTGGTGCATTTGGTGACAGATAGATGTGAATGCTGCCACTTTTCGTGTATTTCAGCGCATTTGACAGAATCTGCTCCAGCACAAAGACGAGCCATTTTTCATCTGTCAGCACCTCGCAGTGCACCGGCTCGTAGGAAAGGATAATTTTCCGGCGGATAAAAAGCGGGGCATATTTCCGCACAGCCTGGCGGATCAGCGCATCCAAATCGTACCTTGCAAAGACAAGATCCGATGTCATTTTTTCCATGCGCAGGTACTGCAGCGCCATCTGCACATACTGCTCCGTCTGGAAAAGTTCGCTCTGCATTTCACGCGAAAGCGGCGTATCCTCCTCCTGCAGAAGCAGCCGCATCGCCGCAATCGGCGTTTTGATCTGATGGGTCCACATCGTGTAATACTCCATCATATCGCGGTATTTCTGCTCCATCTTAATCTGTTCTTCCTGAAACTGCCGCTCGTAGGATGCGATGATCTGCTGGTAATCCCGCGCCAGAAGCCCGTCCGCCTCCGGAAGCGCTTCTGTTTTGCCCTGCGGTTCGGCGGCAAGGAGTGCTAAGACCAGATGATGTTTCCGGTACTTCCCATAATGAAAGCAAAAACCTGCGGCTCCGGCAGCAGCCATCAGCACGATCATATAAACGGTGACATCCTGCGGCACATTGCGCAGAAAACAGAGGAGTGAAAATACTCCTATAAAAGCGGCAATCCGCACGGCCGATGCAAGATGCTCTTTCAAATACCAGTTAAGAAGCATAAACTCCTGCCGGATTCCCTCTTTCTGTTGTTCCATCCTTTTTCTCCTGTTCTGCTTCCGTCATGCGATCAGGTAGCCAACACCCTTTTTCGTCTGGATAAAGTCTGTAAGTCCTGCCTCCTCCAGTTTTTTCCGCAGGGCGTGACGTTGACGGTCAGCGTGTTGTCATCTATAAAGCTGTCCGACTCCCACAGATGCATCATCAGCATATCGCGACTGACGGCTTTTCCTTTATTTTCGAGAAGGGACTGCAGAATGCGCCACTCATTTTTTGTCAGCTCAATCCGCTTTCCCCGGTAATTCAGCACACCACTTCCCGTATCGAGCATGGCACCGCGGTGCTCGAGGAAATTCGTTTCTCCGGCAAATTCGTAGGTGCGGCGGAGCATCGCCTGGACTTTGGCGGTCAGGACACTTAAATCAAACGGCTTCGCGATAAAGTCATCGCCGCCCATATTAACGGCCATAATGATGTTCATGTTGTCCGATGCAGAAGAAAGAAAAATTACCGGCACTTTAGAGACCTTTCGAATCTCCTGGCACCAGTGAAATCCGTTAAAAAAGGGAAGATGAATGTCCATCAGCACTAATTGCGGATTTTTCACGGCAAATTCGGCGAGAACGCCGGAAAAATCCTGTACGCAGAACGCATCCATGCCCCAGGAAACCAGGCTCTGCTGCACGGCGCGGGCGATGACTTCATCATCTTCTACAATCATAATTCGATACATGGCTGTTCCTCTGTTGTCTCTAGCAAAGCGGATATTCGCAATCCGCTTCGCTACTTGCTTGATTCGGTTAAAAATATGGACTCCGGGCGGGTGTTTTCAACGCACAGCCGCTCCCGGAGCCGTTTTCGCAGATGATTATACTCTTACAATATAATCTGCTTTTCTTTCTTTTGCCTCCGGGTACTCGCAGTCGCGATAACCGAGGATGCAGTGTCCGATGCCAACATAATTTTCGGAAAGTCCCCACTCTTTTAAGAGGGCTTTTCCCTCCGGGCTCGCGAACTCTTCTTTTGCACGATGGATCCAGCAGGAATCCACACCAACGGCATGTGCTGCCAGCATCAGATTTCCCATAACAAGAGAGCCGTCCTCCACATAAGTTCCGCGCTCCGGATCAGCAAGCACGATCAGAACAGTCGGAGCGCCGTAGAACGGATCGGATGTTGTACCCATAACAGCCGCATTCATTTTCGAAAGCTTTGCAATCAGCTCCGGTTTCTGTACCACAACAATCACCGGCGACTGTTTTCCCATGCCGGTTGCCGCATACGTTCCGGCCTCCAGAATTGCATCGAGCTGCTCATCGGTAATCTGCTCCGCTTTGTATTTGCGGATGCTTCTTCTTGTTTTGATTGCATTTAATACTTCGTTGTTCATGGTAAAAATCCTCCTGTTCTTTTATATATGTATTTTATCGCAAACGCCGCAGCTTTGTATACCGGACGCATTGCCTGCCTACATCTGTTTCCGCACAATCCGATACTCGTCGCCGAGCTGGTAGTACGGACAGTTGTAAAATTTATCCTGCAGAAAACGTGCCATCTCATCCTCATCGAGATCGACCTCGCAGGTGTAGCACTCATAATCCTCATCATACACAAAATTACCGCACGACTCACAGCTTGTGGCCATCTGGCGGGAGTGCTTTTTCTTTTGTGCATGGGGTGTTGGTTCTATCATATGGCAATTCCTCCCATTTCTTACACTTTGCTTTTCCGTTTCGGCGCTTCCGGCAGAGGAAGAATTTCTATTTTTCATCCACAACCTGGAAGCTATAAAACTTCAGGTAATAGGACTCATCCGCCGCCCACAGAATTGGGTGATCCGGGGCCTGAGTGCGGTATTCTACCTGACGAAGGCGTTTGTGGACGTTGTGAGCCGCCTGGTTGATGGTTTTCGTGAAGAGTTCGTAGTCCATAAAGTGGGAACACGAACAGGTGCACAGATAGCCGCCGTCTTTGACCAGTTTCATGCCGCGCAGATTGATTTCACGATATCCCTTGATTGCGTTTTTGATAGAGTTTCTTGATTTTGTGAAGGCCGGCGGGTCAAGGATAACGACGTCGAATTTTTCTCCCTCTTTTTCAAGACGCGGCAACAGTTCAAAGACATCCTCGCACACGAAAGATGCTACGTTTTCCAGACCATTTAAGGCTGCGTTTTTCCGTGCCTGCTCTACACCGAGCTCTGATGCATCAACG
>ENA-OQNM01000002-OQNM01000002.1-human-gut-metagenome-genome-assembly--contig:-NODE-2-length-96682-cov-9.171736_pt1 | contig 96682 bp, 83 predicted proteins | sample MGYA00242632_ERZ504886 | MGnify/ENA primary metagenome ERZ504886 (study PRJEB26092, sample SAMD00036424) | human gut metagenome | host: Homo sapiens | study: EMG produced TPA metagenomics assembly of the... | reverse complement strand
TTCAGCTGCAGGATTGAATCTGAAGTTATGCCAGTATCCAACCTTAACTGCTAATTCTTCCTCTGTCTGAGCTTTTTGCCATACCCTTTTCTTAATACCATGGGTTGAATACATGGAGCATAAGCGATGATCAGAGATGGTACCCCGGATAAGCCTCAGCCTCTGCAATAGCTTTTACAGTCTGGTTGAAGTCAGCACCCATGGAAATCTGAGCAACGTATACATAGCCATAGCTCATAGCGATGGAAGCCATATCTTTCTTCTTAGTCTCTTTACCGCCTGCAGCGAACTGAGCGATAGCACCTGTAGGTGTAGACTTGGAAGACTGTCCACCTGTGTTAGAATAAACCTCTGTATCGAATACCATAACGTTGATGTCACGTCCACTAGCGAGAACATGGTCAACACCACCGAATCCGATATCGTAAGCCCATCCGTCACCACCGAAGATCCACTGGGATTTCTTAGCCAGGAAATCTTTCTGAGCAAGGATTTCTTTTGCTTTGTCACATCCGCAAGCTTCAAGAGCAGCAACAAGTTTGTCTGTAGCAGCGCCGTTTGTAGCACCTACAGCAAATGTATCCAGCCATTCCTGACCAGCTGCCTTAACGTCTTCGTTTGTGCCGTTAGCAACAACGTCTTCAACTTTTGCTTTTAAGCCATCGCGGATAGCTCTCTGAGCAAGAAGCATACCATAACCAAACTCAGCGTTATCTTCGAACAGAGAGTTGGACCATGCAGGACCCTGTCCCTTAGCGTTTACTGTGTATGGTGTAGATGGTGAGGAGTTACCCCAGATAGAAGAACATCCTGTTGCGTTTGCGATGTACATTCTGTCACCGAACAGCTGAGTGATCAGTTTAGCGTATGGTGTTTCACCACATCCTGCACAAGCTCCAGAGAACTCAAGCAGAGGCTGTTTGAACTGGCTGCCTTTAACAGTTGCTTCTTTAAATTTAGCGATAACATCTTCTTTAACCGGCAGTTTAACTGTGTAGTCAAAGTATTTCTGCTCGTCTGCGCTTGCTTCAAGGTTTTCCATAGCAAGTGCTTTCGCACCCTTCTTACCTGGGCAAACGTTTACACAAGAACCACATCCTGTACAGTCAAGTGCGGATACGGACATTGTGAATTTATATTCTTTCATACCTGTAAGGTCTAATGTCTTCATGCCTTCAGGAGCATTAGCTGCTTCTTCAGCTGTCAGAGCTACAGGACGGATAACTGCGTGCGGGCAGACATAAGCACATCTGTTACACTGGATACAGTTTTCCGGATTCCATACAGGAACGTTAACTGCGATACCACGTTTCTCATATGCAGCTGCACCTGATGGTGTAGTACCGTCTACATAATCCTTGAATGCAGATACAGGTAAGGAGTTACCTTCCTGAGCATTAACTTTAGCCTGGATATTGTTAACGAAATCAATAACATCCTGACGTCCTTCTGTTGCATGAGTCATATGAAGACCTTCGTCCTCAGCATCTTTCCAGCTTTCCGGAACCTGGATCTCAACAACCTGTTTAGCACCGGCATCGATAGCTGCCCAGTTCTTCTGTACCACATCATCACCCTTACGTCCGTATGTTGCCTTAGCAGCAGCTTTCATAAGGTCGATTGCCTGCTCTTCCGGAATGATTCCTGTAAGTTTGAAGAATGCAGACTGAAGGATTGTGTTGATACGTGTTGGTCCCATGCCAGTTTCAATACCGATCTTAACACCGTCGATTGTGTAGAATTTGATATTGTGGTTAGCGATAAATGCTTTAACCTGTCCTGGTAAATGTTTCTCAAGACCTTCCATATCCCATGCACAGTTAAGAAGGAATGTACCGCCATCAACAAGTTCCTGAACCATGTTGTATTTGTTTACGTAGGATGGATTGTGGCATGCTACGAAGTTTGCCTTGTGGATCAGGTATGTGGATTTAATCGGTTTTTTACCGAAACGTAAGTGGGACATTGTAACACCACCGGACTTCTTGGAGTCATAATCGAAGTAAGCCTGAGCGTACATGTCTGTGTTGTCACCGATGATCTTGATGGAGTTCTTGTTGGCACCTACAGTACCATCAGCTCCCAGACCCCAGAATTTACAGTTTGTTGTTCCTTCAGGAGTTGTTACGATCGGAGCACCTGTCTCAAGGGAAAGGTTAGTAACATCATCAACGATACCGATTGTGAATTTCTCTTTTGCAGTGTTTTCATAAACAGCTACGATCTGTGCAGGTGTAGTATCTTTGGAACCTAAACCATAACGTCCGGAGAATACTTTTACGCCGCCGAATTTGCTGTCTTTTAATGCTGCTACAACGTCAAGGTACAGTGGCTCGCCAAGTGCACCCGGCTCTTTAGTTCTGTCAAGAACTGTGATCTGTTTTACAGATTCCGGAATTGCATCGATGAGTGCCTGTGCGCAGAATGGTCTGTAAAGACGAACTTTAACAACACCGACTTTCTTTCCTGCTGCTGCAAGGTAGTCGATTGTCTCCTCGATTGTATCGTTTACAGATCCCATAGCAACGATTACGTGTTCTGCATCAGCAGCTCCGTAGTAGTTGAATAATTTGTAATCTGTACCAATCTTAGCGTTAACTTTATCCATGTATTCCTGTACTACTGCCGGAAGAGCATCGTAGTATGGGTTACATGCTTCTCTTGCCTGGAAGAAGATATCCGGGTTCTGAGCGGAACCTCTCTGACATGGGTGATTCGGATTCAGGGCATGGTTACGGAATGCAGCGATTGCATCCATATCTGCCATATCCTTCAGATCTTCATAATCCCATGTTTCAATCTTCTGAATCTCGTGAGATGTACGGAATCCATCGAAGAAGTTGATGAACGGAACTTTACCTTTGATTGCTGAAAGGTGAGCAACAGGTGTTAAGTCCATAACTTCCTGTACAGAAGATTCGCAGAGCATTGCGCATCCGGTCTGACGACAGGCCATAACGTCTGAATGATCTCCGAAAATTGAAAGTGCATGAGAAGCAAGTGCACGTGCAGATACGTTGAATACTGCAGGTAACTGCTCACCAGCAATTTTGTAAAGGTTCGGGGTTTTTATATAATTTAAGTCCGACAAACATTGTTGAAGTTATGGAAACTATTGGTAACAATATGCCATATGTTAACTTCATTAAAAGTCAATCTGCACAATATTTAATCAATATTTCATTTTTTAATTGGACGTACATTATATGTAGTATTGTATTTTCTCTTGCTTGTGTTTTGTTTTTGGTAAGGCGAAAAAAGTGACTGAATAACCACAGAGAATAAATTTAGATATTGCAAATATTATAACAAATGGATATAAAATAGACTAAATCTGCCGCGCGACGGCAAAAGAAAAAAACGCCGTCGTAAAGCAGACATATTTTCACGCGCCTTTGAAACGGTGGCTTATGGAAAAGCCGCCGTTTCTTTTTGCTTAAAGCACTTTGACACTCTCTATCCCATGCAATCAGCAGGGGCGGTATATTGGGAGGTTGTCATTGTGAAAAAAGGAAAGAATGAATACATACAGATAAGGAATACCTTATCAAAAAAAGCCCGCCTCCTACAAGGGGTTATTGCGGCTATATATATGAATTGTCAAATCATCTGAATACTTCTTTTAATTCCTCTGCGCCTGTCCGAGTTTTTTCGGGCGGGCGTATTTTGCGTTTACAGAAGATTTTTTCAAAAACTTTGTCCTCTTTTTGGCAAAGCAAAAAGTCGCCTGTATTATCCCGCGAAAAGGGGAGGTACTACCGCCTTTCGGCAGAAAGGAGGTGAACACCATGACACCTAATCGCAGGGAATTTGAAAAGCAATGTGCGTTTCAAAAGTTCTGTAAATCAGTGCTGCACAACGAAGCGTGCAACGCCCATGAAGAAATTCGTCGGCGCAGAGTTCGGGAGGTTACTTTTTCCAACCTTGCCTTGCATGAGGAACGGCAACTTTATACCGTCGATAAGTATTTTCAAGACGAAGAAGCAGAGCCGTCTTATCAAATGGCAGGAAAAGAAATAACCCCAAAACTGCTACTTGAAGCTATCCGGGCTTTGCCCGAAGAACGGCGCAAAATTATACTGCTGTATTACTTTGAGGGATTGACTGATATAGAAATCGGAAAGCAACTCAATATCTCAAGAAGTACGGTACAGTATCGCCGGACAAGCTCCTTTGAGCAGTTAAAAAAATATTTGGAGGAAAACGCTGATGAATGGATTGAATGGTAAACCGACCGAGTACCCGGAAAATGCCCTTGTTCCCTATCCCGTTATTTTGGCGGCGAGCAAAGGCGACCCGGACGCAATGAAGATTGTATTGCAGCATTTCAGCGGCTATATAGCAAGTCTTTCCATGCGGAAGCTCTATGATGAGCGAGGAAATGTTTATTTTGGAGTAGACGAAGAAATACGCGAAAGGCTGCAAGCAAAACTGATGAGGGCAATCCTCACATTTAGGGCTGAATAAACCAACGCGGTATTGGAACGCTTCTCCCTTTTCCGTTCCATATCGCAGAACAGCTCTCTGCTCTTTGACAAAGAAAGCGGCGCAATAGAACGGCGACGCAGTATAAGGCAAATCGGATACGTTCCTTTTGTGCCGAGCCATGCGGTGGGTACGCCATGACCTTTTTCTTAACCGAAAAGCGAGCGAGAAATACCACACCGTAAAGCAGGGATAGCACCCTGCGGGCGATAACGCACAGAATATATAATGATACTTCCTTACAGCCATAGTCCGAGCGTTAGAAGCGTCGCAGGCAATGGGTAGGGCTTCGGCAGACCGCCGGAGGGGTGGCAAGTCCCATGAGGTTACGCTAATAGCCGTCCGATTAAAGCCTATGTTACACATTAACTTTTGACCCATTAAGAAAGGGGGACGACAAATTGAACAATAACGACGTGCCGATTTGGGAAAAGTACACTCTTACCATAGAAGAAGCGGCAAAATATTTCCGTATCGGAGAAAGCAAGCTGCGGAAACTGGCAGAAGAAAATCCCGTCCCGGACTGGGTAATGATGAACGGAAACCGTATTCAGATTAAGCGGAAGCAGTTTGAAAAAATGATTGATACGGTGGACGCAATCTGATAGTGAAATCGAGCCTTGAATGTGGTACAATGTAGTCAAGCATATCAAGGCTCTTTCCATTATGGAAAGGAGCATAACGATGTCGGAAAAAAGACGGGATAATAAAAATCGTATTCTCCGCACCGGAGAGAGCCAGAGAAAAGACGGGAGATATGCCTACAAATATATAGACACCTTTGGGAAACCGCAGTTTGTTTATTCTTGGAAGTTAGTGCCTACGGACAAAACCCCGGCAGGAAAGCGCGACGATATAGCGTTGAGGGAAAAAGAGAAAGAAATCCAAAAAGACCTTGACGACGGTATCGACCATATCGGAAAGAAAATGACTGTCTGCCAACTCTACGCAAAGCAGATACGCCACCGGGCAAATGTGCGGCATGGTACAAAGCAGGGGCGAAAACAGCTCATGCGGATTTTGCAGGAGGATAAACTTGGAGCCTGCCGGATTGAAAATGTGAAGCTCTCCGACGCAAAGGAATGGGCGTTACGCATGAAAGAAAAAGGTTACGGCTTCAAAACTATCAACAACCACAAGCGTTCCTTAAAGGCTGCCTTTTACACAGCCATACAGGACGATTGTATTCGTAAAAATCCGTTTGACTTCCAGTTGAACACAGTCCTTGAAGATGATACAGAACCAAAGGAACCTCTATCCCCTACGCAGGAAGCGGCTTTCTTGTCCTTTGTGCAGCATGATAAAGTCTATCAGAAATACTACGACGAGATTATCATACTGTTAGGGACAGGGCTTCGCATTTCGGAACTCTGCGGATTGACGGAAGCTGACATTGACTTAGACAAACAGCTTATCCATGTAGACCACCAACTTTTGAAGATTGCAGACGTGGGCTACTATGTGGAAACACCTAAGACGAAAAGCGGCAACCGGGTTATTCCTATGAGTGAAAAAGTGTTGGAAGCATTTCAGCGGGTGCTGAACAAACGGAAATATGCACAGCCTGTTATTTTGGAGGGCTACACAAAGTTTCTGTTCCTTAACCGGAACGGCTTGCCAAAAGTGGCGGTCAACTATGAAAGTATGTTCCGGGGGCTTGTAAGGAAATACAACAAAACGCAAAAGGTAGCATTGCCAAAGGTAATGACACCGCACACCTTACGCCACACATTCTGCACCACGTTAGCAAATGCAGGAATGAACCCAAAGGCATTACAGTACATCATGGGACATTCTAACATCAACATGACACTGAACTATTACGCGCATACGACTTCCGAAACGTCGATAACAGAAATGAAGCGGCTGATTGCATAAGTAGTAAACGGAGAATTTACTACTCCACATACTACTTTTGAACATCAAAACATACGGGGATATAAGAAGATTTGAGAATATCTTCCATAACGAAAAATGCCGGAAAAGCCTGTAACAATAGGCTATACCGGCATATAAGAACTTTTGAAAAGATAGTCAAAAATTACTTTGTGATTTATTCTAAATACTTGTATGTTTATTTTAGCGTAATTTTTCGTTTTTGCCTATCCTTCGTTTTTCAGTTGAATCTTTCTGTAAAAACCAAAATTGCGAAACCCTGTTTTGGCAGGACTCCGCAATCTCTTTTTCCTATTTACTTTATGATACATGACGGGCAGCATATTTCATTTTCTGGTTTCCGGCGCATTTCTTAAAATACTGCCGGATCGCATCTTCGTTCATATCGTTTCCGATAAACACAGCCTGGCCGGCGTTTTTCTGTTCTGTGCCGGTGATGCTGTAGCGGTGATCGGCGACATCAAATTGGAGAAACTGGTCTCCGGCTGCGAACTGTCCTTTTGCACGGATGATATTTCCAAACGCTCCGCGAATGATCTGTTCCAGAAAACACCACAGGGTTTCCGGTGCCTCCATTCGGATATTTTCGAAGGAGAAGGTCTCCGGCATCTTTTCGCCGCTCTGCGTATCCTGTACTTCTTTCTCATATCGGCCGCCCAGCAGCAGGCTCTGGTAATCTTCCCGTGTCATCGTGGATGCATAATCCGTGATGATTTTTGCCTGCGGGTTAATTTCCTGCAGAAATTTCTGGATGCGCTGTTTTTCTTCCGCCTGGCATGCTTCTGTTTTGGAAACAATGATCGTATCCGCGCTTCGGATCTGATCCTGATACAGCTCGGGATATTCCGCCATATAGCGGCGGTAACTGTAAACATCCACAATAGTGACCGGCGAGAGAAGCTGAATTCTCTCGTACTCGATCTGACGCAGATTTTCTATAATCCGGGCGAGACTTCCGACACCTGTCGGTTCTACGATCAGGTATTCCGGGTCTACCACATTGGCAATGGTCAGCACGGATGCTGCAAAATCCTTTTTCCCGATGCAGCAGATGCACTGCTCTGTCATTTCCCATACATTTTTCTGCGTTCCCTGCCGGTTCTGGCCAAGACGTACGCCGTCGATTCCTGCGGCTCCATATTCATTTTCCAGTATGGCAAACCGCTGATCGACGTTCCTGGCCAGCCGTTTGATAAATGTTGTTTTTCCCGCGCCCAAAAAGCCGGATACGATCAATATTTTCATACGTTTCCTTTTTCAGTCAAATTTTCAAATCATCAGTCAGCCAATTTAACGACTGGTTTGATTAAATCCTTCGGTTTATCTCTCATGAGGAACAGTGCTCCTTCCAGATGATCCCATCCATCAAACACATGTGTGGACAGCGGGCTGACATCCAGCTTGCCTGCCGAAACAAGAGCTCCCAGTTTTTCCATGCGGAGTCTTCCGCCAGGCATCAGGCCTCCGTTAATCTGTTTGTGACCCATTCCAACGCCCCACTCTACACGCGGAATATCAATGTTGTCACCGGATCCAAGATAGTTTACATTTCCGATCTTTCCGCCCGGTTTCAGGCATTTTACTGCTTCTGCAAAGGTTTCTACACCACCGCCGGCGATGACTACTTTATCAACACCTTTTCCATCTGTCATATCAAGTACCTGCTGGAAAATCGGTCCGTTCTTGTAGCTGACAAAATCCGTTGCGCCGTATTTTTTTGCCGCTTCTACGCAGACCGGTCTCGTTCCGACAGCAATGATTCTCGATGCGCCGCGCATATTCGTTCCGGCTACCGACATCAGACCAACTGGTCCGATTCCGATGACAAGAACTGTATCACCAAACTGTACATCGGCAAGCTCTACGCCGTGGAATCCGGTCGGCACCATATCGGAAAGCATGCACGCGTCGACAACATTGATGTTTTTCGGAAGCAGCGCAAGGTTTCCATCGGCATCATTTACATGAAAGAATTCAGAAAAGACACCATCTTTGAAGTTGGAGAATTTCCAGCCTGCCAGCATTCCGCCGGAGTGCATGGAATAACCAGCCTGTGCTTCCAGAGAATTCCAGTCCGGAGTGATGGCCGGCACAAGAACCCGGTCTCCCGGTTTGAAATCTTTTACGAGCTCTCCGACTTCCACAACCTCTGCACAGCACTCATGGCCCAGAATCATGTTATGACGGTCACCGATGGCCCCTTCCCATAAAGTGTGGACATCTGATGTGCAGATGGCAACTGCCAGTGGACGGCAAATGGCATCCATCGGCCCGCATTTCGGGCGTTCTTTCTCGATCCATCCGGATTCACCGATTTTCAGCATTGCATAACCTTTCATATCTTTTGCTCTCCTTTCAGATTGTTAATGATTTATCGATTCCTATGATTCGAATATATCACTAATAGGTTACTAATTCAACAGAAAAGTCACGGAATATCGTAGAATATTCCGTGACTTTTTTATAGCTTTTGCACAATAGATTACTTATAGATACTTTTTATCAAATTCTGTACCGACCGCATTCCCATACCGAAACGGCTACAGCCGGCTTTCTGCATTTCCTGTATAGTTTCCAGACTGCGGATTCCACCGGCGGCCTTGATCTGAATGCGACCGGCGGCTTCACGGCTCATGATTCGAACCTGCTCCACGGTGGAAGGACAGCCGGGATACCATCCGGTGCTCGTCTTTACATAATCCGCACGGCCTTCCACACACAGATCCACTGCCTGGCAGATTTCCTGCTCCGTCAGCTGCGGTGCCTCGATGATCACCTTAAAAATCGCCGAAGGCACCTGCTCCCGGATGGCCAGAAGTTCTTCTTTTACATAAGAAAATTCGTGGCTTCTGAACGCCGTAAGATTCATCACCATGTCGATTTCCCGGCAGCCAGCCTCCCACAGTTCTTTTGCCTGCCGCTTCTTCTGTCCGGTCGTATCTCCGCCGCCCGGAAAGCTTACCACGCCTCCCGCATGGATTTCTCTGGTGTCCTGCAGCCGTTCTGCCACATGGGCGCTGAACGCCGGCAAGGTAAACACAGCAGCCAGACGATATTTCTTTGCCAGCTCCACCATCGCATCAATTTCATCCATTGTATGAAATGCCTGTACACAGCTGATATCAATCTGCCGCATCAGTTTCTTCTGTTCTTCTGTCTCATCGCTCATTTACTCCGTCCTTTTCCCGAAATCTCCACCTCGTACTTGCTTCCGATGATCCGCACGTGGTCAATGCTCACCGGCCGGTTCTGCCAGTAGGTGACTCTGTGCACCACAAGAAGCGCATCCTTCGGCTCCGTTTTCAGAACCTGGGCTTCCATAAAGGTCGCGGATTTCGCTGAAATTCTGTCTCGTGTCTCATCAATCTGCAAGCCGAATTTCTCCTCCAGAAACTGATACAGCGCTACAAACTGATTCTCATACGCCTCGATGCCAGGGACTTTCGCATATTCGATATAATTTTCCATCAGCGTAACAGGCTCTTCATCCGCAAGCTGCAGCCGCTGAATCCTCGCCACGCTGGTTCCCTCCGGAATTTCCAGTTCATCGGCGAGCTGTTTGTCCGCCGAAATGATGTCGATCATCATATCTGACGTCGTTACCCGATATCCTTTTTTCATCAGGGATTCCGTGACCGATGTGACCTTGTTATAATTCTGAATTGCCTTATGATTCAGCACCCTCGTTCCAGAACCCTGGCGAACCTCAACCAGTCCCTCCTGCACCAGTATCTTTACTGCATTCCGTACCGTAGTACGGCTGACCTGATAGATTTTCTCCAGTTCACACTCCTTCGGCAGAAATCCCCCGACAGGATATGTTCCCTTATTGATCTCGTTTTTCAGTCTGCTGTAAACCTTCACATAAGCCGGTGCATTTTTCATCTTCTTCCCCTCCCGTGAAATATCAATATCCGCTTTTTGATCCTTTTTGCAGTATACCATATTTTGACGGCACAATCGAGTCCCAAAGAAGAGTTCCTGTTTTCTGCTTTGTCACCGACACATACTCTGCCAGACGCACAGAAAAAAGGCAGACGCATGTCATTTCTTTATGACTCACGTCTGCTCTGCATGAATCTTCTTTTTTCTGCTGTCTGCGAAATACTTCCATTCTCCAGAAGCAAATCTCTCTTTCTGCGGTGTAAATTTTTGTTACAAATTTTTTATTGTTCTTTTCTATTTTTTCGTATCAAACCGCATCACCGCCATGTGCACCACGTACGGCACCAAGATGACCGGGATTGCCAGGTATGCCAGGATGCTGTACGCCTTCTGGATCAGCGTCAGCAGACCAAACTGTGCGATGAGGAAGTCTGCGATGCAGCAAGCGAGGGCGGCGAGGATCTGGGTGCGGCTGATTTTGCCTGCGGTTTCTGTTCTGCTGCTTCGTTCAGCGAGACCGGCGTGGATTCGTTTGACCATGGCGGCAACCATGTTGACGGCTGTGGATACGGCACCGAGGATGATCAGTACGGAAATCAGCGGTGTCATGAATTTACTGCCGACGCCCTGCTGAACCATAAATAATGTCGGGACGCTCTGCTGGATCATTTCCGGGTTCTGGTATACGGTCATGATTCCGAGGACGACCATGATCATCAGAAGGGCATTTAATACGGCACCGACTGCCATGCTCTTTCCGGCATCCTGCGGTTCTTCGAAGGACTTGGCATGCTGGACGAAGACTGCGACATTGGCAAGCTGGAAGGTTCCGTAGAGGAATGCGGCGTACAGGGCTTTGCCGAATGGGAGGTCTGCGGTTTTCATGGTGTTTACAGTATCGCCGATCTTTCCGGCTCCGGCGATGATGTTCGGGACGTAGACGATCAGCAGACCGGCAATAATGCAGATGGACAGCACTGACGCTACTTTCCGCACCAGATCCGTTCCGAATACCGAAACGACGAAAATAATTTTCCAGTTTCATAACGATTCTCCCTTCTTCCTAACAAGCAAAAGGGCATACTGACCTTCTGTTGGTCAATACGCCCTTGTATCTCCGATGTGCTTTAGTATATCACAGTTTTAACGCGAATGCACTCAATTTTAAGCAAAACGCAAAAAATCCCGGGATTTTTCTCTCCCGGGATCTGAAAATTCTTACTATGTAATTCTTTTTTAAACCACACGTCTTACCGCAAGAATCGTGGTATACGCTGCGTTGCTACTGATCTTGATACCGTCGCGCTCATTGCTTGCGTGTACGATTGCACCGCCGCCGATGTAGATGGCTACGTGGCCGCTGTAGCAGATAATATCGCCCGGCTGAGCCTCTGCATAAGATACACCGCGTCCTACACCACGCAGTGCACTGGAGGAATGCGGAAGGTCGTATCCGAAGTGTGCGTAAACGCTCATGATAAAACCAGAGCAGTCAGCTCCGTTGGTAAGGCTTGTGCCGCCCCATACGTATGGATTTCCAATAAACTGTGTTGCATAGGATACGATGGCACTTCCGGTTGCGCTTCCGGTGCTGCTGGAGCTGCTGGAATCATCCGAGCTGCTGGTATCGCTGGACGAAGAATCATCGTAAGAGCTTCCTCCGTTAGACGGTGTTGTTGTCGTGGTGGAGCTTCCTGTGCTGGACGGTGTGTTGTCTGCCGTTGTTGTATTATTTGCAGCACTGCTTGCTGCTGCCTGTCTTGCTGCTTCTGCCTGGCGGGCTGCCTCGGCTGCTTCTGCTGCCTGACGGGCCTCTTCGGCTTTTCTTGCTGCCTCTTCGGCTGCAATCTCCTCCTGGATCTGCTGGATCTTTGCGTTCTGCTCTGCCAGTACTGCGTTGTACTGTGCAGCCATGTCGTTCAGGTCTGCGATCTGGTTTTCGTAGTCATCGGAAACGGCTTTTTTCTGCTCAAGCATTGCCTCAAGGGACTGCTGCTGTGCTTCCTGCTCTGCCTCACTAGCTTCGAGATCTGCTTTTTCATCTGCAAGCTGATTGCTGTAGTCTGTTACCTGCTGTACAAGATCCATGTACTCCTGCAGACACTCTCTGTCGTATTTGTATAACTTCTGGGTGTACTCAGCCTGGTTGAGAATGCTGCTTAAATCTTTTCCCTCCAGAAGAAGTGCTGCCCAGCCGTTGTCTCCGCCGCTCTCATAAAGGAACTGGATTCGTTTTTTCATCAGCTCGTACTGCTCGTCCTCTTCAGCCTGGGACTGTGCCAGTTTTTCCTGTGTTGTTTCAATTTCTGTCTGTTTCTCTGCAATTTCATTTTTCAGATTTTCCACGGATGCCATGGTTACGACAAGCTGTGCGTCCAGGTCATCAATCTCGCCGGTAATCTGATTCTTTTTGGTTTCCAGATCGTCGATTTCTGCTTTTGCGTTGTCAAGCTGTGCGCTGGTCTCTGCCTGTGCTGCCTGCTGCTGCTGTAACTGCTCCTGTTTCGAGGCGCTTACTGTCATTACCTGAGCTGCACTTACGATCACTGCTAAACTTAAGGCAAGAAATTTTTTTCTCATTCTTTCACTCCCAAATTGATTCGTTGTATGTAGGTTTCTTTGTTTCAGGTTTCCCTGTTTCTTAGAAATTCAATTATTCTGTAACAATTTTGAAATATTTTTCCCAATTCTTTTACATAATATCACAATTCACAAATGGATGCAAGGAAAAATATCCCGACTTTTTGTAAACAATTCGTGAACAGTAACGATACATGTTATTTTACCTTCTGTACACTCACACAACTCAATTTGTATTGATCCGGCGAGGAAAGCGCATCGCCGTCAGGGATTGAAAAGTCCTCTGCGGAGAATTTCGCACAGAGTGCCCGGTACTGATCCTCTGTAAAGTACGGCACCGCATCCTGATTCCATTCCAGACTGATTTCCTGATCGGTCACGCCGCGCGTTACAATTTTCCCGCCTTCAAAATCCTTTTGTTTCATTTCTTTTAACGCATTGTAAACTGCAGTTCCATAATCCAGACGTACTTTCAACACGGCATTGGCGTACTCCTCCACGCCGCCGTTTGCGATCAGTGCTCCGCCTGCCGCAGATGCTGCTGCGCCAAGTACATTCTGATACGATGCACCGTCCGAGAAGAGAATCTGTCCGCCCTCACCATACCAGCTTTTGATTTTTTCCAAATACGACGGTGATACGCTGCTGCTTTTCCGATACGTATAATCCAGCGTGATGCTGTTTTCTCCAAGTCCCAGATCCGCAGCGGCCGCCTCTGCACCGAGTGCATAACCTGTCCCGTACTTTGTTCCGTTCTCTTCGTTTTTCTGTCCGATATAGCCCAGGTGCGTGTAGCCGGCCTGTACTGCCGCATATCCTGCCAGGTAGCCGGCCTCTGATACATCAATTTCCAGGCTTTCTGTATTTCCGCGGAGACGGCTGCGGCCGCTCTCACTGACCGGTTCTGCCTCCAGCAGCAGAAAACGGACATCCTTCCAGTCGCGCTGTGCATCGTAAACGGCGCGGCTCATGCTCGTTCCGGCACAGACGATAACGGATGCTCCCTTCTGCGCCGCCTCTTTGATGGTGTTTTCATAGTCCTCTGTTGTCCGTCCTGCCGGAACACTTGCTTCATATTTCAGACCGCTCTCGTCTCCATACTGCGCAAGACCGTTCCATGCTGACTGATACACGGCATCGGAAGCTACCTCACTGCCGTCGGTTACCAGCACCAGATCCACTGGTTCCGCCTTTTCTTTTCCGCAGCCGCCCAGCAGCAGCAACGACACTACGCCAAGACAGAGCGCCCATTTCCAGCTCTTTCGCATGTTTACTCCCCTTGTATTTTTATTTTCCAGATTTTTTCTTTTGTATTTCTGATCTGCGTCTTTCACGCACCTTCTAGTATAGACAATTCCAGCGCAAAAAGAAAGAGAGAATACACGAACTACAAAGTTTTTTTGTATTCTCTCTTATTTTTTATAGAAGATATTTTACTGGAACAGATCGTTCAGGATTTCTGCCGGTTTCTTCCTGCGGTAGCCTTCACTGTCACTTAAGATACTGCTGCTCCAGGTGAAATGATTCACACCGGTCAGATAGGACCGGTCAAGAACTTTTACACCATACCGCTCATACGCAACCGGATAATACATTTTCATGTATTCATTTGCCAGCTCAATAGCTTCACTGTTAATGCTTCCTGTTGAAGAAACGGTTCCGCCAAGCTGAATATACGGCGGTGTCGCATGAATGACAACCACGCTGCCGTCCGAGCACTGGCCAATGACAATCCAGACATGACCGCTCTTGCTGACCACATCACCCGGCGTAAATTTCTGGGACGTATCGCCTGTCACGCAGGTTCCCCAGCCTTTTCTTGCAAAGTAGGCCGGCATTCCAGTGGAGGTTGTCGTTGCATACTCTTTCGTCACCTGATGTGCGGTCCATCCGACATAGCCGGAACAGTCAAGACCTTTTCCGTACTCATACAGATGATCGGAATAGTTGTAGGTGGAATTCTGTGTATTGAAGAATTGTTTCCACTGCGCATTGACGCCGTAACTCTCTGCCTCTGCGTCTGTGTGGCCGCCTCCCCAGATATACAGGGTGTTTCCAAGTGGAAGCAGTGCATTTTTCAGAAAGTTCCGTACGGTGCGGACACCGATCTGCGCGGACGGTTCAAATCCGTCCGGACTCTGTACCAGCTTGCCGTCCTCATCGAACACATACGTTTTTCCGTCGATCACCTGTTTTCCGGTTATCATGCCGCCCCAGTTTCGGAAATAGTATGTATTTCCGCCAATCGACTGCCAGCCGATTGCCATTTTCGAGTCAGATCCAAGGTAATAGAGGTTATTATCATAGGTAATAAACGCATTCTTGTACATGCCGCCCCAGCTTCTCGGATAATAATAGTTATAATCCCAGTATACCCAGCCGCTTGTCGCCATAACGCCGTTTTTGTCTACATAATAATAGTTTCCGTCGTACTGAAACAGCTCGTCATCTCTTCTGGTTCCATTGGCGTTGATCCAGTAATGCGTTCCGTCCAGAAGCAGCCAGCCCGTATGGCTTGTGCCGTCCTCATCGAAATAATACGTTTTTCCGCCGTTCTGCACCCAGCCGGTGGCAAATGTTCCATCTGAATTGGCATAGTATGTTTTACCGCCGATGGTAAATGTCTGATCATGGTACAGACCGCCCCAGCTCTGGAATGCGTATTTTGTTCCGCCGATGGTATGAATTCCGGTGTACATGCCGCCCCAGCTTCGGAAATAGTAGCGGTTTTTGTCGTAGGTGATCCATTCAGACGATGCCATCGTACCGTCTTCTTTCATCCAGTACCAGTTGTTGTCATATTTCACCCAGCCGGTCTGAAGCGACGTATCCTTGTTGATCCAGTAATACGTTCCGTTGGTCAGATACCAGCCCTCTTTTGTAATCTGCTCGCCGTCTTCCAGAAAATAGTATTTCTTTCCATTGATATCGCAGACACCTGTATAGAAGGTTCCGTCATCCTTTGCCCAGTATTTCTTTCCCTGCCAGGTAAAAGATTCGTTACGGTAAACGCCGCCCCAGCTGTGGAAATAATATCTTGTTCCGTCAACCTCTTTCATTCCGGTGTACATCACACCGTCACCGTCAAAATAGTATCGGTTGTTGTCATACGTGATCCATTCAGATGCAGCACGTGTGCCGTCCGCTTTCAGCCAGTACCATTTGCCTTCCAGCTTCAGCCAGCCGGTCTGAACAGAACCATCCTGATTGATCCAGTAAGTCTGATCTCCCAGCTGAACCCAGCCGGTCTGGCTGGCATGATAGATCGATCCGTCATTCTGCGCTATGTAGGTTTTCCCTTTTACGGTAAAGAAGGTGTTTCGATATACACCACCCCAGCTCCGGAAATAATACTCGTTTCCTCCGATGCTCTGGAAACCGTTTTTATAAATGCCGCCCCAGCTCTGGAAGTAATACAGATTGTTGTTGATTTCTTTCCAGCCGGATGCCATCATGACACCATTATCATCAAACCAGTACCAGTTATCATCGTACAGCAGCCAGCCGGTCTGCAGGACGCCGTCTTCTCTTACCCAATAATATGATGTGCCTTTTTTCAGCCAGCCTTTTTGTGTGATCTGCGCTCCCGTAGTATCATCAAATGCGCAGAGATCACCATGTCCATTCATTGTTCTGACTATTCCACGGGCAACGATACCATTTTCCTGTACATAGTACATTTTTCCACTGATGCTGAGATACACATTTCTCTGAATGCCGCCCCAGCTCTGGAAATAATAAAGGTTTCCATCTACTTCCTGAAAACCATTTTTATAGATTGCTCCGTCTCCCTTGGCATAATAAAAATTATTATCGTATGTGAACCAGCTGTTTTCTGCCATGCGGCCGTTCCGGTCCGGATCCAGCCAGTACCAGTTTCCATTCCGGTAAAGCCATCCTGTTTTCAGCTGTCCGTTCTCATAAAAATACCAGCCGCTGTCGCCTGCCTTAACCCAGCCATTCTGACTGGCCCGCACAGCAGCACCGCTGTCCTGTGAAGCCTGTGTCTGCGTTTCACTCTGTATCCCGCTCTGCTGATCCTCTGTCTCCACAGACTGGTCCATCACCGTGCTGCTCCCCACAGCACTCGCGGAAACAGTCGTCGGATGTACGCTGAGCATCAGCACCATAAAAAGTGTACCGCCCAGAAGACTTCTCAATTTTTTCTTCGATGTCATTGGCAAGTAACTCCCTTACTATATTATATCTGCTTTTCTCTCCATGTTATCATTAGAAATTATATTATCTTTTGTAATATTTTGCAAATAAAACGTAAAAAAAGAGACATTCACGAAGGAATGTCTCTTTTTTTCTGTGTTTTATTTCACGCTTTATTCTGTCTTTTCAAGACAATATCCTGTGTTATTAGAACAATCCTGTAATCTTTCCAGTAGCGTCTACATCGATACGCTCTGCTGCCGGAACTTTCGGCAGACCTGGCATGGTCATGATGTCACCGGTCAGGGCTACGATGAAGCCTGCACCAGCGGAGATTTTCAGGTTACGTACGGTAACTTCGAATCCGGTCGGTGCGCCGAGTTTGGTCTGATCATCGGTCAGGCTGTACTGGGTTTTTGCCATACAGATCGGGCAGTTGCCAAATCCGAGAGCCTCTAACTGTTTTGCCTGTTTCTGTGCATTTGCGGTCAGGACAACTCTGCTTCCGCCGTAGATCTTCTGAACGATGGCGTTCAGTTTCTCTTCGATGGAGCCTTCCAGATCGTATGCATAGGTGAAATCGTTCGGCTGCTCGCAAAGACGGACAACTTCTTCTGCCAGGGCTACGCCGCCCTCGCCGCCTTTTGCCCATACCTCGGACAGAACAACGTTGACACCGAGCTCTTTGCATTTCTCCTCAACCAGCTTCAGCTCTGCTTCGGTATCGGTCGGGAATGCGTTGATGGCAACGACACATGGCAGTTTGTATACGTTTGTGATGTTGCTTACGTGTTTCAGAAGGTTCGGCATACCTTTCTCCAGAGCTTCCAGGTTCTCGCCGTTCAGTTCTGCTTTCGGAACGCCGCCGTTGTATTTCAGGGCACGAACAGTTGCTACGACTACAACTGCATTCGGTTTCAGGCCTGCCATACGGCATTTGATGTCGAGGAATTTCTCAGCACCAAGGTCAGCACCGAAGCCTGCCTCTGTGATAGTGTAATCTGCTAATTTCAGGCACATTTTGGTTGCTGTTACAGAGTTGCAGCCGTGTGCGATGTTTGCGAATGGTCCGCCGTGAACGATAGCCGGAGTTCCTTCCAGAGTCTGTACCAGGTTTGGTTTCAGGGCATCTTTTAAGAGTGCTGCCATAGCGCCTTCTGCGTGCAGGTCACCTGCGGTTACCGGTTTCTGCTCGGATACTTTTCCGTAGGTATATCCGATGATGATCTTGGAAAGTCTTTCTTTCAGATCTGTGATGTCGCTTGCCAGACACAGAACTGCCATAACCTCAGATGCTACGGTGATGTCATAGCCGTCTTCTCTCGGCATTCCGTTTGTTCTTCCGCCAAGGCCGTCTACAACGCTTCGAAGCTGACGGTCATTCATATCTACGCATCGTTTCCAGGTGATCTTTCTCGGATCGATATTCAGAGCGTTTCCCTGGAAAATGTGGTTGTCGATCATAGCTGCCAGCAGGTTGTTTGCTGCACCGATTGCATGGAAGTCACCGGTGAAGTGAAGGTTGATATCTTCCATTGGAACAACCTGTGCGTATCCGCCGCCTGCTGCTCCGCCTTTTACACCGAAGACCGGTCCAAGAGATGGCTCGCGAAGTGCAACCATTGCTTTTTTACCGATTCTAGAAAGTCCGTCTACCAGACCTACAGAAGTTGTTGTTTTTCCTTCTCCTGCCGGTGTCGGGTTGATGGCTGTAACGAGGATCAGTTTTCCATCCTCCGCATTGGTGTCTTTTAACAGGTTGTAATCAATTTTTGCTTTGTACTTTCCGTACTGCTCCAGATATTTGTCATCAATACCTGCTTTTTCTGCGATCGCTGTGATCGGCTGCATGGTACATTCCTGTGCAATTTCAATGTCTGATTTGTAACCCATTGTTTTAAAATCCCCTTTCTTTTTTCCGCTTTGTCCGCCGATTGATAGCCATATTTTACCATGTTTTGTAAGATGATTCAATTGATAATTATTTATTTCACAATCTTTATACGTTTTGTACCAAAAAATGCAGAAAATTCCGCCAAAAGGCGGAGCGGCACAATTCTGCATTAAAAAAAGAAGGATTCCCGGCTTTTTGCTGCCGAAAATCCTTCTCTTTTTTATTTTTTAAGAATACTGCGACTCATCCACCTCAAACGGTTCGTCGCACGGTCCTTCGAGGAGGCGGTAGCTGCCCTGTGTGGAGAAGTAATACCATTTTCCGTCGATCAGTTTCCATCCTTTTACGGCGTAGCCGTTTGCGTCAATGTAATATCTCTGCTCGGTGTCGTTTGCATAGCGGTGCGGGTTCAGGGAAACCCATTCGCTTTTGGCCCATCGGTCTTCGTCTTCGATGTAGAACTTCCAGCCCTCATCGGTTTTGGTCCAGATGGAGGTTACCTGCTCTTCCATTTTTTCGAAGAATTTGGATTTCTGGGAGAGATCATCATTGAGCTGGTCGAAGGTCAGCTTCTCTGCAAGCGTCTGTTCACCTGAAAACAGGTTCGTTCCAAGACCGAGGCGGTCACCCTCAATGGTAGCTCCGAGACTTGCGATGGTGGTCGGGAACATGTCCATGGTGGTGAAACTTCTGTTTTTCTCCTGCTGCGGCTGGATCGGGGAGTTGATGATCACGTTGTATACGGTTCTGGTGTAGTCCGGATCAATGTTCTCACAGAAATCGGAATCCATCGTCAGATGGTCGCCAGAAATTACGATCGTTGTGTTCTCGTAGAAATCCTGCTGCTGAATCCAGGAAACGAACTCGGTGACCTGCTTGCTGGAGCAGTGCAGAACCATTCCGTACTGGTTGTCACCGTCGTTTTCTTCATCGCAGAGCTCACACGGATATCCATCCTCAAAATGGGTGTCTGCGGTCAGCATGGTGAAGTTGAACGGCTCTCCCTCTGCTGCGATTTCGGTCAGACGGTCTTTGGCAAAGGAAAAGAGTTTTTCATCCTCATAGCCCCACCATTCGTAATATCCTTCCGGGATCAGGCCTTTTTCCATAGCCCAGTTGTAATCGTCTACTTCGTAGTCGCCGTGCTCTTTAAAGTACTCTTCCCGGCCGCCGAACTGTCCGATTGAACCGATGAAGAAATACTGCTTGTAGCCTTCATCCGCCAGGACATCACCCAGGGTATTGATTTCCGGGAAGAAGCTGGCCTGATATGCCATCTCATTTCGCTGGATTCCGATGCTGAGAGGCAGACCGGAGGTCTGTGCGAAAATTCCGGCAATGGTCCAGGTTGCGTTTACGGTAGGCTGGCCGCCGCCGAGCAGCTCCGAATTGGAAAAACTGATGTTGTCTGTGGCAAGCTGGGTCAGCTCCGGGATATAGTTTTTATCGAATGCTCCGCCGGAAGCTTTGTCTGCGTAGGTGCTCTCCATGGATTCCAGATAGAGATAGATCAGATTTCGTTTCTGTTCCGGGAACGTGATATTCACGCGGTCCGGATCTACGTAGTTGTCTTCTACCACGGTATTGTACGTGCTCTGATTTTTCAGATATTCTTTTACGTCCAGTGCTGCCCACACGTCATTGATGGAATAGACGATGCTGGCGGCTCCTGCCGCGATACAGATCATCCCGAACGCCACATGGGCTTTGCGTTTTTCCCGAAGAAAAATGCTGACCAGAATCAGAAGGATGAGTGCTGCCGCTGCGATCAGCGCACTTGAGCAGACATAACTCATCAGAAGATCATGGCTGGTTCCGGCAATCGGGGCCTTTAACTGGTAAACAAGCTCTTCCATGCTCAGATTCGGCCATGTTTTCCGCATCCAGCGCTCGGACGTAAACAGCAGCACGCCAAGCGTTCCGATCAACACTGCAAACACAGCCAGCAGAATGCGCCCTGCTTTTTTCGTTTTTTTCTGTTTCTTGTGTTTCATCTTCCTACCTCCAAAAAGCATTACAGCTTACAAAATCTTAACTTTTCTTTACAATCGCCTTACGTATTATAGCAAAGACCGTTTTAAAAAGATAGAAAATTTTTATAAAATTTTTGCACAAAAAGTGCAGCCAAAAACATATTTTTTGCATGACACATAAAAACCCGCCCGGCACCGCAAATCTCTTCGCGGCCCAAGCGGGTTTTTCATCTCTATTCCGGGAAAGCCTTATCAGCTTGCCTTGTTCTTTCTCTGTTTGATGACCTTCAGTCGTGTGAACTCCTCGCGCTCCTTCTCCTCCAGTGCGTCCGCGATATCCTTGGACAGCTGGGTGTAATGCGGAATCGTGATGTTCTTCAGCGCGTTGGCACGCTTCTGTGTTTTCTTGATTGCCGCAGCAAGGCGGTACGCCGAGTTCTCTATCATGGAAAGGTTTAAGGTCAGGTCTTTTACTTTTTCAAAGGCCTGTCTTGCCTGATCCAGGGACTCCTTCGTGCTGTAGTAAGCATAAGTCGGGGCCTGTCCGGACGGATCAGCCTCTACCAGCGGAATTTCCACGCCCATGATACTCCTTGTCTTGATCCGGATAGATTCCTCCACCGGAACGGTATAGGACACGGTCTGTACGTTGGTGATACCGATCTCCATGTTCGCAATCTGCAGCGCCGCATATGCTTCGCGGAACGTCACATCAATCTGACGCTGAATATCCTTTGCCTCATCGATCAGGCCCATGAGCTCGCGGATCAGAATATTCCGCTTCTTGTCCATCAGCTCGTAACCCATGTGGGCAAGTTTCAGAGAGTTCTTTGCAAGAATCAGGTTTCCCTTGGTAGGAAAGGTATTCGGGTCCATTCCGATCTCACTCCTCTCGCTTACTCATTCATGGCATCGGCTTCTGCCTTTGCTTTTGCTACTGCATCAATGGTGGTCGGATGATAATACTGATCCAGAACCTTGGTGTTGACACGGTCGAGCTCTTCTCTCGGAAGCAGTCCAAGAAGCTCCCATGCCTTGTTCAGCGTATCTTCCATGGAACGGTTTTCATCCATTCCCTGGCCGATGAATTCATGCTCGAATTCATTACCGAATACCAGGTACTGTTTATCGATCGGAGAAAGCTCATCCTCACCGATAACGGATGCCAGGGAACGCGCATCTCCTACCTTTGCATAGCAGGAGAACAGCTGGTTCGCTACGTCCTGATGATCGGCTCTTGTGTAGCCCTCACCGATACCATCCTTCATCAGACGGGAAAGACTCGGCAGTACGCTGATTGGCGGGTAAATAGACTGGCCGTGAAGCTGACGGTCCAGTACGATCTGACCCTCGGTGATGTAACCGGTCAGGTCAGGGATCGGGTGCGTGATATCATCGTTTGGCATGGTCAGGATCGGAATCTGTGTTACGGATCCCTCTACACCCTGTACGATTCCGGCGCGCTCATACAGCGTAGCCAGCTCACTGTACAGGTATCCAGGATAACCTTTACGGGAAGGAATCTCTCCACGGGAGGAGGAAACCTCACGCATAGCCTCGCAGAAGGATGTGATATCGGTCAGGATAACCAGGATATGCATGCCTTTCTCGAATGCAAGGTACTCGGCAGCTGTCAGCGCTACCTTCGGAGTGATCAGACGCTCTACAACCGGGTCGTTTGCCAGGTTCAGGAACATAACAACGTGGTCAGATACACCGCTTTCCTCAAAGGTCCGGCGGAAGAACTCTGCTACGTCGTATTTAACACCCATAGCGGCAAATACGATTGCAAACTTCTCATCAGAATCTCCAAGGGATGCCTGCTGTACGATCTGTGCTGCCAGCTGGTCGTGCGGAAGTCCGTTTCCGGAGAAGATTGGCAGCTTCTGGCCACGAATCAGGGTAGTCAGACCGTCGATTGCAGAAATACCGGTATGGATATAGTTTCTTGGGTATTTACGGGTAACCGGGTTCAGCGGCAGGCCGTTGACGTTTCTTCTTACCTCTGCGTCAATTGGTCCCATGCGGTCGATCGGTTTTCCGATACCGTCGAAGGTACGTCCAAGGATTTCTTCGGAAAGTCCGATCTCCATCGGATGTCCGGTCAGACGGGTATGGGTATTGGTAAGAGACATGCTCGAAGTTCCCTCAAATACCTGAATAACGGCTTTGTCTTCGTATACAGCAACGATACGTCCCAGTTTTTTCTCATTGCCGTCTACGGTAAATTCTACGATTTCCTCGTAGGAAGCATTTTTTACACCTTCCAGAACAACCAGAGGGCCATTGACCTCACTAAGGCCTAAATATTCAATTGCCATGATGAATTCCCTCCTTAACCATTCTTCTCGAGTACCTTATCGTAGAAGGTGTCGATATCTTTTTTGTATGTGTCAAACAGATCCAGACGGTCATTCGGTACATCGTATTTAATAGAAACGACGCGGTCGAAGATCTTGTCCTCTTTCAGTACGGACATTGGCATGCCCATCGTCACGAGCGCTTTGGATTTCTTGTACAGATAAAGAATAACTTCCATCATCTTGTACTGTTTTTCCAGAGATACGCAGGTGTCATCCGGATGGAATGCGTTCTGCTGCAGGAAGCCCAGTCGAATAACTCTGGCGATTTCCAGGGTCAGCTTCTGGTCATCCGGAAGAACATCGCTACCGATCAGTTTTACAATTTCCATCAGGGAGCTCTCGGAGTTCAGGATTCCCATTAACTGGTTCCGCATATCTACAAAGTTTTTGTTTACGTGATCTTTGTACCACGGCGACAGATCCTGCAGGTATTCACTGTAGCTGGTCAGCCAGTGGATCGCCGGGAAATGACGGGCGTAAGCCAGAGATTTGTCCAGTCCCCAGAAGCAGCGGACGAAACGTTTGGTGTTCATGGTAACAGGCTCGGAGAAGTCACCACCCTGCGGAGATACGGCTCCGATGATGGATACGCTTCCCTCTGCGCCGCAAAGGGTCTGCATCATGCCGGCACGCTCATAGAAAGCGGACAGACGGGATGCCAGGTATGCCGGGAAACCTTCCTCGGCAGGCATTTCCTCCAGACGGCCGGACAGCTCACGGAGTGCCTCTGCCCAACGGGATGTAGAGTCTGCCATGATTGCTACATCATAGCCCATATCGCGGTAATACTCAGCCAGTGTCAGTCCGGAATACAGAGATGCCTCACGGGCTGCAACAGGCATGTTGGATGTGTTGGCGATCAGGGTGGTACGATCCATCAGCGGGTTGCCGCTCTTCGGGTCGATCAGTTCCTGGAACTCCTCCAGAACCTGTGTCATCTCGTTTCCACGCTCTCCACATCCGATATAGATGATGATATCGGCATCAGACCATTTTGCGATCTGGTGCTGGGTCATGGTTTTTCCGGTACCGAATCCGCCAGGGATGGCTGCTGTGCCGCCTTTTGCGATCGGGAACATCGTATCCAGGATACGCTGTCCTGTGATCAGCGGAACGGATGCCGGATATCTTTTCAGGGTTGGACGCGGTACACGGATCGGCCATTTCTGTGCCAGTGTGATCTCTTTTTCGGTGCCGTCTTCCAGTTTCAGTTTTACAATCGGGTCAAGGATGGTATACTTTCCGTCTTTGGCAGCCCAGATAACCGTGCCGTTGACATCCGGCGGAACCATCGATTTGTGAACGATGGAACGGGTTTCCTGTGTTTCTGCAATGATTGCGCCGCCCATCAGCTCTTCGCCTTCCGAAACAGTTACATGGACATCCCATTTTTTCTCTGTATCCAGAGAATCTACGGTAAGGCCGCGGCTGATGTATTTACCGGACTGCTTTGCAATCTCGGACAGCGGACGCTCAATACCGTCAAAAATGTTGTTCAGGATTCCAGGTCCCAATGTAACAGAGAGGGCATCTCCGGATGCGGTAACTGTTTCGCCTGGTTTCAGTCCTGTGGTTTCCTCGAAAACCTGTACTGTAGTGGTATCCTTTGTCAGGGCAATAACCTCGCCGACCAGACGTTCTTTACCAACGTAAACCATCTCGGACATTTTAAATCCGGTGTTTCCTTTCAGATATACGACCGGACCGTTGATTCCATAGATAACTCCGGTTTTATTCATGCTCTACACCTCCGTGAAAGATGAAATTCTCCCGCTCTTCATTCAGAAGGGTCTCGAAGGAATTATCGATCAGAATATTTTTCTCCGGAATGACCGCGCGCACGCCGCCAAGGAACGGCATGGCCGAAATGGTAAGGGTTACGGAGAGTTTCTGCTCCAGGGAAGCCTTATGAGCTTCGTCTGACGGATCCAGATATAAGGTCAGCTTGTCGTTTCCGGCAAATGTAACGGCTTCGCGGATTTTGCGCTCCAGATACTCCTCATAGGATGGATCCTTTTTATAAGCGGTAAGTTTTTCACGAACTTCTTTAAACAGTTTTTCTTTTAATTCCAGATTTTTACGGGACAGCTTTCGTCTGATATGAAGCTGATCCGCAGACAGTGTCTTATTGACATCACGTTTTGCTTTCTCGGTCTCGGCAGCAACTTCTTCTTCTGCCTGACGTCTTGCGGTTGCTTTATGCTCCTCGAAGATCTTATCCAGAGCTTTCTGGTGATCGCCGATCACACGTTCTGCTTCACGGTTTGCACTGTCCAGGGAATGATTATAAAAATTCTGAAGTTTCTCCTCAGTAGTCAATGTGTGTCACCTCCAGGGCATTCTTACAGTTTTAATCCAATAGATTCATTTACAAAGGAAGTGATAAAGTCCGGCGCTCTTCCGGTACCGTGACGGTCCGGAATTTCAATGAGCAGCGGAAGCTTATGGTTGAGGCGGACATCCTCCAGAATGTCCGGGAATTCCTTCCCGAACTTTTCTGTAAGGAGAATAATTCCGATCTCTTTGTCTGCCAGTGTTTTCTGCAGTGTATCATAAAGCTCCTCGCGCTCATGAACGACAACGCCTTCCACTCCGGCCAGGCGCATGCCCGTCTGAGTGTCTACGTTATCACTGATCAAGAACATTTTCATTTATGATTCCTCCAACTTAAGGTGAAGATCAATACCTTCCGGTTTTGGAATCAAAGTTTACCAAGAATCATGAAGGAGATGATCAGACCATACAGAGCGATACCTTCGGCCATAGCTACGAAGATCATGGATTTACCAAAGATGCTGCCGTCTTCGCTGATTGCTCCAAGAGCTGCGCTTGCGGAAGATGCAACGGCGATACCGGAACCAATACCGGAAAGACCTGTAACAAGAGCTGCACCGATGTAACCAAGACCGGTTGCAAGACCAGCGCCTGCTTCTGTTGCAGCAGATGCAGTTGTTGCGCCTGCGAAGGAAACAACGGTTGCGATCAGCAGAAGGCCGAAGAAGCCGCTTACATTGGCTGCCAGAGATTTTTTGTAACGATTTTTGTTGTGCTCACCTTTGAAGTAATAAGTCATAGGAACAACGATGGTTAATACCATTGCGATTGCAGTAAGTACCTGTACAAATGCTGAGTTCATAATAGTTTTCCTCCTGAAGTTAATTTATTAAATTTACTCTTTGCTGCGATCCGGAGCCATTTTCACTTTTTCCCGATACAGCTTCCCGCCATATTCGCTTCCATTTTGCATGGCTCTGAATCCTCTTTTATTTCTCGCCTTTTTTCAAAAACGGAACAAACGGTTTTCCGTCTCCTTCATAGAACCGGCTGAACATCTCGTAATACTCCAGACGCAGTACCTGGATCGCTACCAGCAGTGCCTCAAGGCAGGCAACGAAGACATTTCCGAGAACAATAACCGGCCAGCTGATGCTGCCGCCGCCTGTTGCTCCACCGAGCATCAGGACAACCTCCATCATAGCCGCATGGCTGACTGCATATGCGCCGACACGGACAAAGGAAATTGTGTTGGAGAAGTAGCTCAAAAGCACATCGAAGAGTTCGAAGAATGCCTGTACAAAGAACATTCCCTTTCCGGTCTCCGGAAATGCATTGCCCTTCTTCTCTACCATACGCTCCAGTGGCTCTTTTAAGAAGATCGCAAGAAGCGGAATACCGAACATGACTACCATCACGCCGACAGCCGGAGCTTTATGGCCGCTGAACAGGAGAACGAGTGTAACGGCAAGGGCTCCGTAGAAAATGAAGCCTGCCAGGGAGTTCTGGCTGAACAGAAGCTCGCCGAGCTTATGGTTTCTTGCTGCATTGATCATATGCAGAACCATTCCTGTCAGAATCATGAACATACCAAATGCAACCGCTGCGACAAATACGGTGTTCATCGAACCGATGAACGGAAGCGTTGTCATCGCTTCCTTCGGATGCAGCCAGAGGGCCGGTATGACATTCTCAAATCCGAAGAAGCTGCCGAACAAGAATCCGAAGATCACAGAGAATACCGCGCAGGTACTCATGATCGCTGCCAGATCCATCTTCTTGTAGTGGTACAGCAGTGCGCCGCCAATCAGCAGACACAATCCCTGTCCTACATCGGCAAACATGATTCCGAAAATAAAGGCATAGGTGAGTCCTACGATAATCGTAGGGTCAATTTCATTGTAATTTGGCAGTCCGTACATCTTCACGTACATCTCAAACGGACGGAAGATTTTCGGGTTTTTCAGCTTTGTCGGCGGCTGACGCAGAACGTTGTTTGCATCATCCTCGATAAAGCAGAAGAGATTTGTGTCGTTTTCGATGTCCTTCTGGAAGGAAGCGGCATCTTTTTCCGACATCCAGCCGCACAGAATATAGAAGGTTTCCTTCTTGGATTTTGTGCAGGCTGCCAGGCGACGGACATCAAAGTTGCCGGAGAGCTGCTCTAACTGCTCTTTTGCTGCAACCAGATCCTCTGCGGAATCCGAAAGGCATTTTGCCAGTTTCCGTGAGCACTCGCTGAGTGCATCGTCTGTCTTTTTGATTTCTGCCTGAAGTGCTGCGTAAGCATCCTCCGGCGTTCCGCTGTACTCGTCCGGAACGTAGATTCTTTCGAAGTGCAGGGATGAGAATACGGCGTCCACTTTCGTGACCTGATCTCTCGGGCAGAAGTAAATGCCCCATACATACTGCTCATCGGAATGGCAGCGGTAGAATACCGTATCGCTGTTCTCATAGCAGTAGCTCTCAAACTTGTTGTAATACTCTTTTGTGATCTTTCCGAATCTGAATTTGATAAAGTGGAAATCCAGAATGGAGGAAAGATTGCAGTGCAGATCCTGGAACGGCTCGATTTTCTGTGCTTTTTCCATCAAGTCTTTCTTTTTTGCTTCCAGTTCTGTACGCTCCTGGTTCAACTGGCCAAGGGTGTGATCCAAACCATGGACACAGTTGATGGCATCTTCCAGGGAAAGTCTTTTCGTGGTGGTACGCTTGTCTTCCGGCAGAAGTGCTGTAAAATCTTCCGCCTGTTTTAAGGTCTCTTTGTATGGGTTGATCTGGATATACGGTGTGATATTCTGCATCGTAGACAGCTCCGTCAGAGCGTTTTCCAGATGTATCTCATATTTTGAGAGATAAGTGTTGACCACACGGTCAATGTCGGCTTTCGGCCCGGTGATGCTCAAAAATTTCATCTTGACAATCAATGAGTACACCTCCCCGTGTATTAAGTTTTTGCGATATGCTGCATTGCCTCGTCAGCGCTGATACGGTAACGTACGCACTCGAGTGCAATAATAAGCCGGTTTACCTCGTGCTCTTTGTGATAGAGGTATGAGTATATTGTGGCAACGGAATAAGGATCCTGTCTGGATTCACTGGAAAGTATGTGCTTCATAATGGCTGCATACATGGATTCCAGCGTATCGACCTTGAAGGAATCATACCGTTTCGCATAATAGGTTTGTTCCAGCAGCTGGGAAAATGCACTCATATTCTCGGCTTCTACCAGTGCCTTTACCACATCCTTTTTCAGCCGGTGATGAACCGGAATCAGCAGGGCGTAGATTTGTGCGCTGGTCATGTGATAATAGCGTTTGGAACGGTAGATCCACTGAAGGTTCAGCATGTCAAACTTGCTTCCCCATGCAGCGGTCAGCTCTTCCAGATCCCGCTTTGTCACTACTTTTGATCTGTCTTTCCACATCTGTGCAAAGTAATACAGATCCAGGGTCATCTCATAGTCGAACAGGGTCGGACGCTCGATATCCGCGAGCTGCGACAACGGGGCATAATATTCTGTCCCTTTCAGGTTCGCAATCAGTTCTTCGATCGTCCTGGAGGACGCCAGAAGATTGATGTCCAGCTGGGAATGCTTGTTAAAGAACTCGTCGAATATGGACAGGTTCAATACCACATCACGGTGATCAAACACCGTGTTCAGGCATTCTTTGATAACGGACACTTCGTATCGTTTGAAGTAGAGCGCAAGGAACTTTCTCTGCTCTACATTTGCAAAACGGTACAGTTTGGAAAAATCCCGGTACACCGTCAGGCGCAGCATTTTCTCGATCTGACCTCGGTGAAGGTCAGCTTCGTTGTAGCCCTCAAACAGATCCTCATAGCCTTTATGCTGCTTGAGGTAAGAAACTGCCTGCGGTACACTCTCCAGTTCCACGATTTCCCGAAAATTCTGGTCGTTTAAAAGATGGCTCTGCATGGCTCTTATCTTTGTGGTAAGGCCGCTGTAGGATAATAGACCGCTCATCGTTTCACTTCCTTATAATGTTTTCGTAAATCTGCGTGGACAGTGTTCCGTGATTCTGTTCGTAATAAGCGTCCAGTGAAGATAGAAGTTCGGCGGCAGAGTCCCGCTGCTTTTTCTGATCCGCATCTGTAGTAGAATGAAGTTTTGTTGTGATCTCTTCAATCCGCTTTGCCGTTTCCGCTTCCAGATCTGCATCGAATTTTGCAATCCGCTCTTCCTGCTGCTCGTCCTGGAGCTTCTTCTGATTCTCGGCAGCCTGCATAATCTTAGTAGCAGCCGTTTCGATCTCTGCAAGTTTGTTAATTACAGATTCCATAGCATCGCTTTCCCTCCTTATGATATTTGCATAACAATCAAATCTGGTCCACTGACCAATTTTGATATACAGGGCAAAAAGTACAGGAGAAACTCCTGCATCTTTGCTGTTAGTATTCTACACCTTTTTTTCCAAAGTTGACATATTGAAATCGTAAAAAAAAGTGGGATTTCGATCGACTTTTTGATTAAAAATAGACAATGGGTCATATTTTTTCTTCCAATATCAATAGCCAAAAGATGGCCCCTCATATGATTTCGATATGGAACCAATCCGATTGTCATATTGCTGATAAGAAATGCTATGTGCAGGTTGATATTGTATACAGTATTTTGAAAACTTCGAAAATTTGAAAACGGGATTTTTCTGTTTTGCTTTTTCGGGAGCTATGATATACTAGATATGATTGGCTTTTATTCTAATATTTATCACTTAAGAAAGGAATTTTACGCATATGCGCCTTAGAAATATCAGAGGATCAAAAGATGTGATTGCTTCCTGTCCGTTCGTTGTGCAGGAACCGGAGAGCTGCCGGGGACGGTGGGCTGAGGTTTTTGGAAATGAAAATCCGATTCATATTGAGGTTGGAATGGGAAAAGGACGTTTCCTGATGGATATGGCGGTTCTGCACCCGGAGATCAACTACATTGGTATTGAGATGTACGACAGCGTACTGCTCCGCGCGGTACAGAAACGTGAAAAATTAGAAACAGAACTTAAAAACCTGTTTTTCATCCGCATGGATGCGCGCCAGCTTCCGGAAGTGTTTGCTGAGGGCGAGGTAGACCGCATTTACCTTAACTTCTCCGATCCGTGGCCGAAAGACCGCCATGCGAAACGGAGACTGACATCGCATGAGTTTCTTGCACGGTACGAGAAGATTTTAAAGAAGGACGGAACACTGGAATTCAAAACCGATAATAAAGATCTGTTTGACTTCTCTCTTGAAGAGATGAAAAATGCAGAGGGATGGGAACTCACTGCATTCACATACGATCTGCACCACGATGTGGTTCTCTCAGAAGGAAATGTAATGACGGAATATGAGGAGAAGTTTTCCTCAATCGGAAACCCGATCTGTAAGATGGAGGCACGGTTTCTGTAAAAAACATTTCTGCATGTAAGGGGGATTTGAAAATGAAAAGAAAAGTTCTGGCGGCACCAGTGTGACAGTGGCCATGGTAACGAAAGATGCGGACGACACCTGGAACGAGGATCTTTGTACAAGCGGCTATGTCGGATACGGCGGTGTAGGCGAAACTACCGAGTGGAACCGCAAAACACCGCGCGGACAGTTCAGCTTTACGTATGCCTTCGGCATTCTCCCGAATCCCGGAACGGAACTTTCCTATACCCAGGTGGATGATACGTATTACTGGGTCGATGATGTAAATTCCAGATACTACAATCAGTTCGTCACGACGAAGACAACGCCGAAAGCCTGGAATTCCGCGGAGCACATCATCGAGATCAATCCGGCCTATCATTACGTTCTGTCCCTCGATTACAATCCAAACTGCACTCCGGGTGTCGGTTCTGCCATCTTCCTGCACTGCAGCACAAACCGGCCGACTGGCGGATGCATTTCCGTTCCGGAAGACCAGATGATTACGATTCTGAAAAATGTTCAGCCGGGCTGCCAGATTATTATTGATTCGGCGAGCGAGCTGAAGAATTACTAAATTTTTTGCTCTGAAAGACAAAACCGGCAGCGGAAAGATCCATGTCAGAAAGGATCCCTCTGCTGCCGGTTTTTCTCATTTGGAGATGCTATGATGATAGGAAAAGTTGATACGTAGATTTTCGGTATTCCGCCCGTAAAACAAGAAAAACACCGTCCCCGCAGCTCTCAGGTCTGCAAAAACAGTGCTTTTGATGCGCCTTCAGGGACTCGAACCCTGGACAAATAGATTAAGAGTCTACTGCTCTACCAACTGAGCTAAAGGCGCTTACTTTTGTTTTTCTGTGTTTCATCGGATGATCCACTCGCTGAACACAAATAAGATTATAAAGGATTCTGCCGAAAAAAGCAACCTTTTTTTCACTGTTTCTTTACTTTTGTTAAAAACAGCGAAAACAGGTCTTATAATTCTATTAAATTTCACAATTTTTTCGTATATTTCCGTTTGTTTCGACGACGACTCCAATGGCAGCCGAACCTACTTCCGTTTCTTGTCTTTCTTTTTCAAAAGCTTCTCCAGCTCCTGCATGGATTTCTGGATTTTATAAAGACAGCCGCTGCCGGCATATTTATTCTGATAGCAGAAATCCTGGAGTTTCTGCTGAAGGAAACCTGATTTTCTGATCAAACTTCTTCTCCGCTTTCCGGCGTACCGGACACGGGCACCGGAAAAGTTCTTTTTCTTCTATATTATACAGGGAATGTCAACATTGACCAGAAAATAGCTTGTTTTAGCCATTGTTTTCCCATTTTCTTTCCGCTATAATACAGCAAAAACTACTATTTATACTTTGGGGGAATTTTTATGAAAACACGAATGAATTTTAAGGATGAATTTTACCAGAAACTAAAACTCCTCGTCCTTCCGATTGCGATCCAGAATTTTATGCTGGCTCTCGTCAGCGCAACGGATGCGATCATGCTGGGCTGGATTGATCAGACTTCGTTGTCTGCTGTTTCACTGGCCGGGCAGGTGCAGTTTGTTTTGAGCCTTTTTATCTCAGGCATCGCGGCGGGCGCCGGTATTATGGCAGCGCAGTACTGGGGGAAACGGGATGCTGCTTCGATCGAAAAAGTGATTCCGATCGCACTTCGCACCAACCTGCTGTTCTCCGGCCTGTTTACCATCCTTGCCGGTTTCTGTCCCGAAATACTGATGCGCATCTTTACAAATGATGCGGCCCTGGTTGCAAGCGGAAGCCAGTATTTACGCGCTGTTGCACTCTCCTACGTACTCTGCGGTATTTCGCAGGTCTATCTGATCCTGCTGAAAAACACCGGTCATGCAGCAGTCAGCTCCCGCATCAGTTCCACTGCGGTTGTACTGAACATCATTTTAAATGCCATCCTCATCTACGGTCTTTGCGGTGCTCCTGCACTTGGGATCCGCGGAGCAGCTTATGCAACGGTAGCTGCCCGCGTTGTGGAACTGATCTGGGCTTATCTCGAGACAAAGAAACCGGAGCGTGTACGGATTCTCTGGAACCGCCTCTTCTCTTCCGCAGGGAAAATACTTTCAGAAGACTTCTGGCGCTACACGCTTCCCGTGCTTGCGGCCTCCCTCGTCTGGGGAATTGCCTACGTTCTGTACTCCGTTATCATGGGACATATGGGAAGCGATGCCGTTGCGGCAAACTCCATCACCTCGATTGCCAAGAGCCTTCTCTCCTGCCTGATCCGCGGTGTGAGCGGTGGTGCCGGGGTTCTGATCGGAAATCTGCTCGGCGCGAACGAGCTGGAAAAAGCCCGCGAGTATGGAGGACGTTTAAGCCATCTCTCCATTGCCATCGGCATTGTGACCGGCGGCCTGCTGATGCTCATTTCCCCAGCCATCGTTCATTTTGCCCCACTTTCCGATACCGCAGCCGAGTACCTGCAGTACATGCTTCTCTTCTGCGGTCTGAACCTGATGGCACAATCGGTCAACACCACCGTTCTCGACGGTATCTTTTGTGCCGGAGGCGATGCGAAATTTGATATGCAGGGAAACATCGGCGCTATGTGGTGCTTTTCTGTACCGCTTGGCTTTCTTGCCGCATTCTGGCTGAAGCTTCCGGTTATGGTGGTTTACTGCATTGTAAATCTCGATGAAATTGTAAAGCTTCCTGCCGTTTATCATCATTATAAAAAGTACATCTGGGTTCGCAATATTACCCGCGATGTCGAAGATTAATTCTCACATCATCTGCAGTCCCTGCCGCCGGCAGCTTCCACCAGATGCAATACCCAAAAAGCCTCTGAGGAAAGTCACATTCACACCGGACTTTTCTCAGAGGCTTTTGATTATTCCATTGATTGTTCCATTGATTATTTCTTGGATGATTACATGGATTTTCTCTCTGCAATTTCCGCCATCTTTGCTTCGTTCAGACGTGTGTCGCCATGGACACGGCTGTAGGAAAGATAGCCGTTCATACGGTCAATCTTCGTCAGGTTCTTGGAACCGCAGACCGGGCAGACATCCATGTCGAGTTCCTGGTGGCCGCAGTCATCGCAGTAAGCCAGGGACAGGTTGACGCCCTCGTAGTAGCCGAGCTCCATCGCACGCTCGATCAGCGTCTTGATCGCGCCTTTGTTGTAGCCGACCGGATAGCGCACGTACTGGATTTTTCCGCCGTTGCAGAGCTCCCAGAAACGTCCCTCGAGATCCTGTTTCTGGATCGGGGTGATATCCTCGGTTACGTGGCAGTGGAAACTGTTGCTCACATACGGGCGGTCCGAAACGTTACGGACGATGCCGTACTGTTTGCGGAACTGCTCTATCTGCAGGCCGCACAGGGATTCTGCCGGTGTGCCGTAGATCGCATAGAGGATGCCGTCCTCTTTCTTAAACTCGGCAACCTTGTCGTTGATATATTTCAGCGTATCGAGTGCGAACTGTCCGTCCTCAACAAGAGATTTTCCGTTGTACAGCTCCTGCAGCTCGTTCAGCGCCGTGATGCCGAACGATGCGGTCATCGGCTTTAACAGCGGGCGGATCTTGTCGGACGGTTTTAAGTGGCCGCCGTAGAAACCTCCCTCGCAGTAAGCCAGCGGGTTCGTGGATGCACGCATCTCGCCGAGGTAATCGTAGGTCCGTTTGTGCAGATCGCGGATCATCTCGAGGTAGAAGTCGAGCACTTCGTGGAAATCGCGGTTCTCGGAACGGGATTTTGCCAGGATCATCGGAAGATGAAGGGAAACGGCTCCGATGTTGAAACGTCCGACAAAGACCGGTTTGTCGTTCTCATCTGCCGGCTCCATGCCTCCGCGCTCGTACCACGGGCTAAGGAAAGCACGGCATCCCATCGGGCTGATGACTCTCTTGTATTTCTTGTACATCTCGGCGATGTAGCCCTCGCCGCTCATCGACAGCCAGTCCGGATACATCGTCTTGGAAGAACAGTCAAGTCCTGCCTCGAAGACATCTTCTGCGATGCCGCCCTCTCCGTGAATTGCCTTGTCATATAAGAAGACGATTTTCGGGAAGAGCACCGGCTTTTTGTGGCCTTTCTTGCCCTGTCCGTTTTTGTGGACCTCGAGAAGGGAGATGGAAATCATCTTCTCGAACATGCTCGTTCCAAGGCCAAGGGTCACGGTAACGAACGGATAATCACCGCGGGAAGAGCCGACAGTGTTCAGTTTATACTCAATCCCCTGCCATCCCTGATCGCACTCTCTTCTTACTTTGTCGATCGCATACTCGATGGCTTTCTCCTGTGCACCCTCCCAGGATGCGTCGGTATATTTCAGGAACTCTTTTACGTAGTAATCGTAGCTCTTCTGTGCGTACGGAGCAAGGATCTTGTCCACCTCCGGCACGGTAAAGCCGCCGTACTGCTGTGCAGCGGTGCTGAGGACGATATCACCCATGACATCAAATGCGGTGTCGAGTGTCTTCGGCTCGTTGTACCAGACATTTCCCATCTCGAAGCCGCCTTTTAAAACGTTTCCGACATCGAACAGACAGCAGTTCATGGTATCGAGACGTGCGGACTGGTCGTGGATGTAGATGTAACCGTCCTTACAGGCCTGCAGCTCGTTGCGGTTCATGAAGAACTTGCGGTACAGCTCTTTGTTCAGCTCGTTGAAAATCAGGCTTCGCTTCGTTGCAACGAGGGCGCTGTCGGTGTTGGCATTGCTCTTGTCGCCGATGTAGCGGATGGACTGGCTCTTCGTGTAGACCTCGTCCATCATATGGATAAAATCAGTTTTGTAATTGCGGTAATCGCGGTAGCTTTTTGCCACAGCCGGGTTTACTTTTTCGAGTGCTCCCTCCACGATATTGTGCATATCGCTGATCGGAATTTCGGTCTTTCCAAGGGAATATACGTGCTCGGTTGCGAACTTACAGATAAAGTCAATCTCCTGCTGTGAGAAGGTATACAGGATTCTCTGTGCGGATTTATTTACGGCACGGACGATCTTCTGCGCGTCGAATTCTTCTTTGGTGCCGTCCTTTTTGATAATATAAACCATTGTGGTGTCCTCCAAATCAAACACTATATCTTGTGTGTCCCCCACCCTTTTCTTGTAGCGGGTACCACATATTGTAGCATGTTTCTTTTGAAAAGAAAAGGCATTTCCTGTAAGTTTTTATTTTCAGAATATTGCATACTGCTCTTTCGTGCAGACAGAAATCTGCATTTTTCAAATTCGTTCTGCAAGCGTTCCTTCAAAAACGGTCTCGGCCGGGCCGGTCAGAAGGACCTTATTTTTCGTCCGGTCCCATGTAACGAAAAGCCTGCCGCCGCGCAGTTCTACGGCAGTTTCTCCCTCCGAAACACAGCCGGAAAGCATCGCCGCGACGGCTGCCGCACACGCTCCCGTTCCGCAGGACAGCGTTTCACCGCTCCCACGTTCCCAGACTCTCATTTTTATTGTGTGTTGATCTAAAATCTGGATAAACTCTGTATTGATACGGTCCGGGAAGCAGGAAAGGTGTTCAAAAGCGGAACCGGTCTTTGCAATGGATATTTTTTTCACATCTTCCACCGGAATCACCGCATGCGGATTTCCCATCGAAAGGCAGGTCATCGTATAATTTTCCCCGCACACGGTAATTTTATGCTCCAGCACATATTCCCCAAGAGAAACAACGGGGATCTGTGCGGCGCGGAATTCCGGCGTTCCCATCTCCACTGTCACCTGACAGATCTCATTCGGATTCTCCCCCGTCTGCAGATGAATCACACGGTTTCCGCTGCCGGTTTCGATAGTCAGCGTCGTTTTTCTCGTCATCCCATGCTCGTACACGTATTTTCCCACACAGCGGATGCCGTTGCCGCACATCGCGCCCTTCGAGCCGTCGGCGTTGTACATTTCCATCGAAAAATCTGCTGTTTTGGATGCCCCGATCAGAATCAGCCCGTCCGCGCCGATGCCGAAATGGCGGTCACTTACCGCTTTTGCCAGCCGTCCCGGACTCTCCACCCGCTCCTCCATGGCATTTACATAGATATAATCATTTCCGCAGCCCTGCATTTTTGTAAAACGCATACACAGCCTCCTCCCAGACTTCTGCCCTTTCCAGTTCCTTACTAAATATGTATTCCGTACCGCGCTTTTGAAAAACCATTTTTCTCAAATCCGCTTCAGACATTGGAAAACGAAGCGGAATGTGATAGAATAGGGGGAACTGATATCGTTACTTACATGAAGTAACTTTCAAATATTTTTAACCATTTATTATGAGGAGGTTTTGATGAAAAAATACCGTTGGGTTTTAACAGCAGTATTTGCCGCTTTCCTCGTGGGAACGAGCGGCTGCGGAAAGAAAACAGAAACGATTCCGATCACAACCATCAGTCAGAGTACCGACGATGACGACCCCGAAGACAATCTGGCGGCCTCCGGCGGTTCCGATGAGATTCCGGAATACGATGTGGATCTCTCGAAGAACCTGAACAGTTTTCAGCTTGCCATCTGGGGCGATACATACGAAATTCCGGAATCCTACGCGGATTTTACAGCGCTTGGCTGGGTCTACAGCGGCGACGACGCAAAGGAAATTCAGCCGGAATCCTTCTCAGAGGGCGAAATCTTTGAAAAGGACGGAAACCAGATTACCGTCGATATTGCCAATCCGGACACCACGGCAAAGCCAGTGGCGGAATGCCTGATCGGAGGCATTCACATCGATACCTCGACCGCTGAGGGCCAGAATATCTATGTCGGCCTGCCGAACGGCGTCACCCTGCAGCAGTCGCTGATGGAGGATGTGGAAAGCATCTACGGTGTGCCAAAGGACCGTTATGAGGCCGATACCTCTGTGCAGTTCACGTATGAGTACGGGCTGTACCAGACGATCACGCTCGGCTTCGATAACGAAACGGGAATTCTGTATTCCCTCGATATGCAGAACTTTACGACCACGGCTGATGCAGAAGCGCTCGATGGTGTCAGCGATGCCACAACACCGGAAGTGGAGGCCTACCAGGCACCGGAAGCCGACAGCAGTGAAATCAACGACTGGACCGTCCGCTTTGACGATGTACTCTATCATCTTCCCGTTCCGGTCAGTGAACTTCTGGACCACGACTGGACCGTCAATACGAAAGAGTCCGATACGGCCGTTTTAAACGGAAAATACGGCTACGTCACGCTGGAAAAGGGCGGTCAGAAGCTTTACTGCACCGTACATAATTACGGCGCGGAGGCGACGACAGTGCGCAACTGTTTCGTTACTTCGCTGTACGGCGATCTCGATACGACAAAGATTCCGATTTCAATCACAAACGGCATCACGCTCGGCACTTCCGAGAGCGATTTTCTGGCGAAGGCAGGGGATGCCAAATCAGAAAAAACGGAAAAAGAGGATAGTAACCTGACACTCTACACATTCTATAGTGATGACGAAAAGCTGGACTACACTGAAGTCGGCATCGACAACGATCTGAAGCTGGTACGCAGCATCAAGGTGGTTCACAACCAGCCGGAAACGCCGGAAGAAGAAGCTGAAAAAACTTCCGCGGAAGATTCATCTTCCGTTTCCGACAGTCAGGAACCGTCCGAAACACCGGCTCCGTAACGGTACTTTCAGAAAAATGGCTGCATGGCAGCTTACTACAGACGAAAACGAGGATTTTTATGGAAAACTTATACGACGTTATCATCATCGGCTCCGGCCCGGCGGGTCTTTCTGCCGCGATTTATGCGAAACGCGCAAAGCTCTCCTCTCTTACGATTGAGGCAAACTTTGCAAGCGGCGGCCAGGTGCTGAATACCTATGAAGTAGACAACTATCCCGGCCTTCCGGGCATCAGCGGCATGGATCTCGGAAGCACGCTGCGCGCACACGCTGAAAAAATGGGCGCGGAATTTTCCCGCGAGCGTGTGAAGGAGCTTGTTCTTGACGAAGAGATCAAGATTGTCCGCACGAGAAAAAATGAGTATCATGCCAAAACGGTCATTCTTGCAACCGGTGCGGAGCACCGCGCGTTAAATGTACCTGGTGAAAAGGAGCTCTCCGGCATGGGCGTCTCTTACTGTGCAACGTGTGACGGCGCATTTTTCAAAGACAAAACCGTTGCCGTTATCGGCGGCGGCGATGTCGCCGTGGAGGATGCGATTTTCCTTGCCAGAACGTGCAAAAAGGTTTACGTGATCCACCGCCGCGATGAACTGCGGGCAGCCGGTGTTCTCCAGGATGCACTGCTGGCACTGCCGAATGTGGAAATGGTGTGGGATACGGTTGTGGATTCCATCGAGGGAAACGAGATGGTGTCCGGCGTGAAGGTAACGAACAAAAAGGCAGGGGAAGCCGGTGTGATCACGGTAGACGGCGTGTTTATTGCCGTCGGCATCGTTCCGGTCTCCGCACTGATCGCAGGCACCGTAGAAACCGATGAGGCTGGCTACATCAAAGCCGGCGAGGACGGTGTGACGAGCGTGCCGGGCGTGTTCGCCGCAGGCGATGTCCGCACGAAGCAGCTCCGTCAGATCATCACGGCAGCCGCCGACGGCGCGAACTGTGTGACTTCGGTAGAGAAATATCTGATCAGCCACTGATGGCTTCTTTCGAATAGAATACAGCAAAAGCAGGCATTCTTCGTATTGTACGGAGAACTGCCTGCTTTTTTTTGTTTTCCCGTATTTTCTGAAATCTGAAAAACCTTTCATGTCAGTCGTGCAAAACTTTAAAACCTCTTTTTGTCGAAATTGCACAAAGAAACCGGTTTTTTTCCACACGGGCCAATTTTATAAACATCTCGTCCACAAGTTATCCACATAGTTAACCACCGAAAACATGCCTAAAAACAAGTTATACACCGAGTTATCCACATTATCCACGAAAAACGGTGTGGAAAGCATGTGTTTAAATCTTGCGAAATCAGAACGCGTGTTTTGGTCATAACAGAGAAAACCGTTATTTCGCCAAAAGATTTTACAAAGCACTTGACTTTTTAAGTGTCAATCTCTGTTGGTTTTTGACTTGAATTGTGTGAATTTTTCGTACAATTTAATATTACATTTTTCGTGTTCTTTTACTGTTTTTACAATGGCTGCAAAAAGAAAATCTCCTGTTCGGAAAACAATTGTTTCGTTCCCAGACAGGAGATTTTGATTGGATTTTTCTTTGTTTTACTCTGCCAGCTTTCCAAGCCGCTTTGCTTCTGCCCTAAGCTCTTCGATCCGGCGGTTGCACATGCCCACCGGGACGCCGGTGTCGATGACACGTTCACAGCTCTTCATCAGCTCGCAGGCGCGGGCAAATGCCTCGTCGCTGATCTCCTGGAACGGTACTTCGGTTACCGTCTCCATCGCCAGAATGCGGGCAAGCTGGTAATCGATATCGTTCGTATACAGGACGCCTGCCGCAAACGGGACATTTTCCTTCTGCAGTTTCCGGAACACCGGGATTCCCGTTCCGCCGCCTGCGAGGACAAAGACGCGCGGTGTTCCCTCCGGTCGCGGCAGCTCGATGCTTCCGAAGCACGGGTCAAACGAACCATTGTCAATCTCGTACAGTTCGCGGATGATATCCTCGCGGAAAATTGTCTCCGGTGCGCCGAAATGGGAAATAGCATCGCCCTTGACGCAGATGATCTTATCTGAAATTTTCTGTGCCAGATCGATCTCATGCAGCGACATGATGACGGTGATGCCCTTCTCCTTTGCCATGCGGCGCAGAATCGCGAGCAGTTCCAGCTTGTGGCGGATATCGAGGAAAGAAGTCGGCTCGTCGAGGATGATGACCTCCGGCTCCTGACAGATCGCACGCGCAAGAAGCACTCTCTGGCGCTGGCCGTCGCTGATGGCGTTGAAATCGCGGCCGCCGAGCTCTTCGGCATGAACGGCGCGCATCGCCTTCTCGACCTTCTCCTCATCCTCGCGGGTCAGCATGCCGAGCCGTCCGGTGTACGGATAGCGGCCCGTTGCCACGATATCGTGGCAGGTCATCAGCTCCGGCTTCATGCGCTCCGTCAGCACAACGGCCATCTTCGTGGACAACTCGCGGAACGAAAGCTCATGCAGGTTTTTCCCGTCAAACTCCACATTTCCGCCGACCAGCTTTAACTGGCGGGTGATGCTTTTCAGAATCGTTGATTTACCGGAACCGTTCGGTCCGATCAGCGTAACGATCTCGCCTTTTTCGATGCCGATGCAGATATCTTTGATCAGCGGCTTCTTATCATAGCCGACCGTCAGGTGGTCCAGATGAAAATAATATTCACTCATATTCTCTTACCCCCTTTTCCGGCGCAGCATCATGAAAATGACGACCGGCGCACCAAAGATCGATGTGACCGTACTGATGGACAGCTCCAGCGGTGCAAACGCCATACGCGCAATCAGGTCGCACATCATACAGAAGACGGCTCCGCCGAGGAACGTTCCCGGGATTACGACGAGCGGACGCGATGTGCCGAGGCTCTGTTTGACGAGGAACGGGACGGCAATGCCGACAAACGAAATCGGACCGGCAAATGCGGTGACACATGCGGAGAGAATACTCGAAAGCAGAATCAGCGCGATGCGGAATACTTTGATGTTGACACCCATGCTCTGCGCATACGCCTCACCGAGCTGGTATGCACCGATCGGTTTTGCCATCAGGAACGTGATGACAAAGGTGATGCCGATCACAGCCGCAGAGATCGCTACGTTGCTCCAGCTCATGCCGGAAAAGCTTCCCTGTGACCAGCCGTGGAGGTTGACGATATCGGAATCCTCCGCGAAGGTGACAACAAAATCCGTGACCGCCGAGCAGATGTAACCGATCATAATACCGCCGACGAGAAGTCCTGCCATATTTTTGATCCGTCGGGACATCAGCAGAATGAAGCCGACGGAGAGAAGGGATCCTAAGAATGCTGCAACAATCATCGTGTAAGATGTGATATTGCGCGCCCACTCCAGATAAAAGATCATGGTCAGCGCCACGACCATTTTGGCTCCCGAGGAAATTCCAAGAACAAACGGACCGGCAATCGGGTTTTCAAAAAAAGTCTGTAAAAGGAAGCCCGACAGGGACAGAGCACCGCCCAGGATTGCCGCCATCAGAATACGCGGAAGGCGGATTTTCCAGATAATATTGTACTCTTTCCCCTCTCCGGTCCGCCGCAGCAGAATCCGGAAAATTTCCGGAATCGAAATATTTACGTTTCCGGAATTGATATTCAGCACGGTGATGGCGGCGAACGCCAGAATCAGCACCAGGAACACAGCGGCATACCGCGAACGGCGCCGGAAGTTTTCCATATGGAAACTGTTCTCTTTTCCCGTCATATTTTTTTTCTCTGACATACGTTCCTCCATCAGGATAATTTTCTTAAGAATACCATCTGATCCGGATCGCCGCCCGTTACCAGAAGGTTAATGTCGTTGGTAAACTGTGCAATTTTATCGGTTGCCTGATACATCGATTTCTCGGTTGTCCAGACGTTGCCCTCTTTGACTGCTTTGTAATCGGCAAACATGGAATCCTTTGCCAGCAGGTCGTCCAGGGTTTTGACGGTGGAATCGATGCTTGCGTTGTAGATCAGGTAGTCCGCATCTTCGGCCGTATCGTAGAACTGCTCCATCGTGATCGGCACGGATGTTTTTCCGCTGTCGTCCTGGAGATCACGGAAGGCGTTGCGCGCACCGCCAAGCTCGATCATGTTGGAAATATAGTCCTCCGGGTTCCGCACAACGGCAGCTCCGCTCGTATTAATATAGAAGAAAGCGACCGTTTTTTCGGTATTCTGGAAATCCTTCAGATTTTCCACAACACTTGCCTGACTTGCAAAGAAGTCGGCTGCCTCCTCCTCTTTGTCCAGCATGGCACCGTAGAGTTTGATCCATTCGGTTCTGCCAAGAGGCTGGGATTCGTAGCTGGAACGGTCGATGAAGACCGGAATATCGAGCATCTCGATCATCTCCTGTACCTTCGGGGAATGGAGGATCATCGTGGATTCAATGGCCAGATCACAGTTCTCACTGACCAGAAGTTCGTAATCCGGCTCACTGTATTTTCCGGCGAAGATCATCGTTCCGGCATTCATCGCGTCAACGGCATCCTGTACGTACCAGTTGTCTGCGGTTTCACCGGAGAGACGAATCGTATCGAGGGAGTCGATGGCATCGAACAGCGCCATCGGAGAGGTTGCTGCCATGTAGATGCGTTCCAGCGGCTGATGGATTACAATTACATCGGAATCGAGGTCATCCGGCGCCTCTTTTCCGTCCGGGACGAGCAGATACTGCGCGCCGTCTTTGACATCGATCAGTTTATAACCGTCTGTGCAGTAGTATACGTTAAAGCACTCGGCGTAATTCAGGACCATCTTGCTCTCGATGGTGATTCCGGTGATGTCCGGTGCGTCGCTGACATCGTCTGTCGTTGCGAAACCATCCGCGGATGCGGTATCACTCCCGGAGGTGCTGCTCTCAGCAGTGGCTTCGGAGGTACTTTCACTTTCAGCCGTACTTTCCGAGACGGATGTGCTCTCCGTCTGGCTTTCGGAAACGTCTGCTGCGGATGCTGTGGATGTGCTGCTCTCAGAAACTGCCGAAGTGCCCGACGCGGACGATGTGCTGCTTCCCGTTGATGCGGTGCTGCCGCAGGCCGTCAGTGACATCGCTGCTGCAAGAAAAAGTGCGGCCCATTTTTTCAGCTTTCTTTCGTTTTTTCCTGTCATTTGATATTCCTTTCTTAAAGAAAAAGCCGCTGCCATATGGCAGCAGCCCTTTCTCATTTTTTGCTGCAAATTATTGTACTTATTTATTCTCTTCTGCCTTTACCATCTGCTGGAACAGCTCGTTTGCCTGATCCTCGCATCCGAAGATCACGCCGTAGACTTTCAGCCACTCTGCTTTCGCAAGATCGATCTTCTCGTCTGCGGAACGGTCAACCAGCATCGGAATGGTCAGGGTTGCCAGACGCTCTGCAGTGTCGGACAGACGCTCATTTTCCTCTTTCAGAAGTTCTTCCGGAGTCTTGTCTTCGTCTGCTTTCTCATCCGTTGTCTTATCGTCTTTATCGTCCTTCTGATCCTCAGCTTTGGTATCTGCGGTCTCGTCGACTGCATCAGCATCTTCCTCATCTTTTGCATTTCCCGGAAGGAACTCAGACGGAAGAATTGCAAAGTCGATTTCGTCTTTTACCAGAGCTTTGTAGTCCAGATCATCGAATGCTCCGTCGAAGGAGATTTTTTTATCTTCCATTGCTTTTGCAATGTTTTCGATCCGGCAGTCTTTCTGCTCCATGCCGACTGCTTTGATGCTCTCTGCTGCGTCTAACTGCTCGTCGAGAAGTTTCAGGGCATCCTCAGATGCTACGTATGCTTTCTCAACCGGAAGCTGGATCACGATCATATCTTTGTCCAGTCCTGCCGGAATCTCAACATCTTTCGGAACGATCAGATATTTGACAACATTGCCTTCGTACAGCTCTTTTGTCTTTTCGGTCAGATCTTTCGCTTTCTCAGTGCCGGTCTTTTTGGAATCGGATGCTGCTGCCGCTTCTTCCTCGTCGGTTGCTGCTGCGGTATCCTCTGCTGCTGCGGTATCGGTATCTTCTGCTTTCTTGTCGTCCTCGGTCTGTTTCTCCGGATCACGCTCGGTATCTTTTGTCATATCGATCTCCAGCAGGGTGATGCCTTCGTCGTAATGATACATCTTGAAGTACTCTGCGTAAGCAAGTTTTGTCTCTGCTTTGTATTCCAGTCCCATGATCTCCGGAGCGGTGGTATCCAGCTTGGAGTTATCGGTGCTGATCGTGGAGGTTGTTCCGTCTGCTTTTACAAATCCTGTGCTGAAAGAAGTGCTGCCGCCCTTCTTTGCTGCTGCCAGGGAGATGAAGATGTTGTAGGAAATCTCATGGGCAACGGACATTCTGGTGGTCATACCGATGATGGTATTGTTCTTGTTCAGCTCAACCGGAATGGTGAAGATGCTGCTTCCGCCGCTGACATTTGCCATGTATTTATTTCCGTTTGCTTTTACATATCCGTAGTACGGACTGCTGAATGCGATCGTTGCATAAGCCTGTCCGTTCGTTACAGTAATCTTGCTGCAGGAGATGGTTACCTTTCCGGATCCGCCGGAGAAGGAGAATCCGTCTGGTGTGTAAACGCCGTCTGCCAGTGTGGTTGCACTGTCTACTTTGGATGTGCCGCCGCTTAAGTCAGACTCATATTTGGATTCCTGCTCCGGTTTGGTATCGGCCGGTTTCTGGGTCGGTGCCGGAGTCGGGGTGCTGGTCGGTTTTACAACCGGTGTCTCAGATGGAGATACGGTTGGGGTATTGGTCGGAACGAGGGTTGGTTTCGGAGTATCGCCCTTGTTGTCATCCGACGGAAGGTCTCCGGTCTTTTTCAGGCTGGAAGATGCAATCGTGATGGCTCTGTCGTACCATTTGCCGCTCTTTACTGCATGAGCTGCTACAGCAAGTTCCTGATCCAGTGCTTCTACCGGGATTTCAAACTGCATTCCTGTTTTGGTTTCACCGTCTAAGGTGTAGTCCACTTTTCCGGTGGAAGCGATCCATGCGCCGCTCTCTGCTGCCGCATCTTTTCCGGTTCCCATATACAGATAATCATAGCCGCTTCCGCTTAAGGTGATAACTGCTGTCATTTTTCCGTTTTTCGCGGTCAGTTTTACGCCGACTACCTTGAACATTGCTGCATTAGTTGTTGCCTCTGCACTGTAAATACCATCTGCTACTTTATTGGTCTCATCTGCCGGAAGATCTGCGGTCTTTTTCAGACTGGAAGATGCAATAGTAATGGTTCTTGCATACCATTTATCCCGTTTTGCAGAATGGGAAGAAACAACAAGTGCCTGATCGAGTGCTGCTACCGGAATATCATACTGCATTCCTGTTTTCGTCTCGCCGTCTGCTGTTGTGTAATCAACGGTGCCGACACCTGCAATCCATGCACTCTTGTCTGCGGCAGCTGCCTCTTCCGGTGTTCCCATGTACAGATAATCGTAGGCAACACCACTTAACGTGATGCGTGCTTTCATGTCGCCGTCTTTTACGGTCAGCTCTACGCCGACTACTTTGAACATAGCTGCGCCGGTCTCCGCGGTTCCGCTGTAGATACCGTTTTCTACTTTCGCCGGTTCCGGAGTTGGAGTTGCGGTTGGAACCGGAGTCTCACTCGGAGTCGGGGTTGCAGTCGGGACCGGAGTCTCGGTCGGCTCCGGTATCGGAGTTACTTCCGGTGTTTTACTTCCCGGAACTGCAAGATAAAGCTGCTGTTTGGTGTACCAGGTTCCGTCTTTCTTTCCAAGAACGATCGGAACGGTTGTGCCGGCTTTGTCCGCATCTACTTCAAATGTAAAGGAATAACCGCCGTTTGCTTCCTGCATTCCCTGGATAGCCGGTGTTTTTGCAAGGTCATCGTTCTTTCCAAGATACAGTTTATCAAATGATACGTTGTTTGTTTTCAGTGTAAGAACGAGTTTATCACCCTTGTTGATCATTGTTGCCTCGGAGATGACGAACATTTTGAATACGCTGCCGTCCTCTTTGGTAACCGGTGCTTCTACACTGGCTGGCTTATTCGAGGAATCCTCACCTGGATTTTCGCTTGGAGTCTCGGTTGGTTCCGGTGTTACCGTCGGGATTGCATCGGTGCTGTGGATCGTAACGGTTTTATCAGCCCATGTTTTTTTCTTGGCTGAGCGAACGGCAACATCCATCTGTTTGTCAAGCTCTTCCACCGGAATTTCAAAACGATATCCGGTCTTTTCTGCACCGGTCTTCGTATCCGTATAGGTTTCGCTTCCTGTCGGAGCAATCCAGCTCTTTTCATCTGCTGCGGCAGCTTCTGCTGCTGTTCCCGTATACAGGTAATCATAGCCGGTTCCACTCAGCAGAATGGATGCTTTCAGTTTTCCATCTTTTACGATGAGTCTGGAAGAAATCACACGGAACATGCTTCCGGTTGCTTCTGCAGAAGTCTCATACTCACCATCTGCCGGTTTTGCTGCTTCCGCTGCTTTTGTTTCTTTCTTCTCGGCTGTATTGGATGCCTCATTTTGGGTTGTTTCTTTTACTTCCGTTTTCGGCTGTTCTGCCGCCGGACTGGTATTCTCTTTTACAGCATCTTTGGTTTCTTCTTTTGCCGGTGTTTCTTTTCCAGCATCTTGGGAAGTCTCATCTGCTGCTTCCGGCTCTTTTTCTGTGGTATCGGCAGTCTCTTCACCGTCTTTTGCAGTGTCCTCTGCAGTATCTTCCGAAGCATCCTCATCTGCGGATGGTGTCTCGGTCTCGTCAGATCCTGCCGGTGTCTGATCCTCTGCAGGCGCGGCCGGTGTTTCCGTCGGCTCTTCTGCCGGAGTCTCTGCAGTGCTTTCACTGCTCTCGGTTTCTGCCGGTGTTGTTTCCGGTTCTGCCGTCTCTGCTGTTTCTTCGCTCTGCGGCGCTTCCTCTGCGGCTGCGCTGCTTTCTGTCTGTGCTGCTTTTTCCTGCGTATCTGCTAATACGCTGGCAGTCGGGCTCATGATCATGGACGCCGACAGCAGCAGTGCCAGAAATTTGCTTGAATTTCCTTTCATAACTTCTCCTTTTCTTCGGATCTCCTTCGCGCATCTGCTCCGGATTCCGTCTGACTTTTTCAGGCAGCTGGGCGGTGCCTGTCCCCGTCAATGATGTCTCCCTGCAAGTAATCTTGTTTTTGAGGACACATTTTTTCTGCGAAAAGACAAACAGACATCTGCTTTTTCTGCAAAAGAGTTTCTCCACCGGAGCTCTTTTTCGGACGCATGGCGACAAAAAAGCAGATGTCCGATTTTACTTCGTACATCTTTCCATGAATATATATGCTTTTATCGGAAGCGATTCACTAACCTTTCCAGCAGGTTTCCTGACTCGCAGATCTTCACGGCAGCCGCGCCTTCTCATGCGTTTCGCACAATGGCATTTCTGCAGCTAACACTCCCTGCTTACAGTGACCGGATCGCTCAGGATTTCCACCTGATTCCCTTTTACCTTCGCGGATTCTTTTTCAAATCCGTTCCGCACTGAAAAGTCCCTTATTTCATTCGTTACTGATTATAGCAAAGCCGTTTTGGAAAGTCAAATGAAAGGCCACGGAAAAAGCGCATAAAATCAGCATTTTTTACATACTTTATGATAACTGTCCGCACCGGAGCCTATTCTATGAAACCAGCTTCTCTGCACCGCCGCATCCTGTTCCCTCTGCTTCTGTGCGGCGGACTTCTTTTCGCCCTGCTGTTCTGGTATTTTTCCCCGTTCTTTTCCCCTGGTGAGAACCGCCGGTTTTCCGCGTATGTGGAGGAACGGTTCCACTCCGAGGTAACCTCTTCTGCCATCACGCTCCACTATACCCTCGCCGATCCGGCTTCCCGCGGAATTGCCCCCGGCACTGCCTCGTTCGGCACGGTTTCCATCCCTGACCGCACCTCGTATGATGCCCTGCTGCAGAGTGTGGAAACAACGCTCACATCCTTTCATCGAAACCGCCTCTCCGCGGAAAATCAGATCACGCTCGATCTTCTGCTCTACGAGCTGAACTGCGAGAAAATGCCGGGCAGCACCAGCCTTCTTGCGGAACCGCTCGGTCCGTCGCTCGGGATTCAGGCACAGCTTCCCATTCTGCTCGCGGAGTACCCGTTCCGCACACAGCAGGATATCGCCGACTACCTCCATCTTCTGCAGGATCTCCCGCGCTATTTCTCCGATCTCATCGCACTCGAGCAGGAAAAATCCCGGCAGGGCGTGTTTCAGAATGACCTTGCGGTCGATGGCATTATCCGCCAGTGCAGTGCTTTTCTCGCCGACGCGGATACACCGGAAAGCCATCTGCTCCACACCGTTTTTCAGAATAAACTGCAGGCGTCTTCACTGTTTTCTGAGGCGGAAAGGAATCTCTGTCTGCAGACGCATGAAAAACTCCTTATCTCCTGTGTTTTTCCCGCCTACCGCTCTCTTTCCGATGCTCTTTCTTCACTCCGCGGCAAAGGAACACAGAACGCCGGCGGTCTTTCCCGGCAGGAAGGCGGACTTTCCTACTATGCGTATCTTCTCCGCAGCCGCGTCGGTGTTGACGCTTCACCAGAGGAGCTGACCCGCCTTTTAACACAGCAGCTTGCGGACCAGTGTGCCGAAATGCAGATCATTCTCGATCAGAATCCGTCGCTCTCCCTCTCCGAGCAGGCGCTCGTGCTGCCGTTCTCCACGCCGGAGGAAATGCTTGCCGATCTGCAGAATGCCGTTTCTGAAGATTTTCCCGTTCTTTCGGGTATCGCATACGAAGTAAAGACCGTGGATGACTCCCTCAAGGATTTTTTAAGCCCCGCCTTTTATCTCACACCGCCCGCCGATGTCAATTCACCCAACTCCATTTACCTGAATCCCGCGGATGAAATGACCGGCATCGAGCTGTATTCCACACTTGCCCACGAGGGCTTTCCCGGCCATCTGTACCAGACCGTCTCGTTCTCGCGCTCCGACCCGCTTCTGATCCGCCATCTCTACGCGCCGTCGGGTTATGTGGAAGGATGGGCAACCTACGTTGAATCATATGCCTGCCGCTACGCCGCACGTAATCTCGATGCAAACACGCAGGCGCTCTGCCGTCTCTGGTATCTGAACCGCTCGGTGCATCTTATCCTCTGCTCGCTGCTGGATCTCGGAATCCACAGCCAGGGATGGCTCCTCGCGGATGCGTCAGCCTTTCTGGCGCAGTTCGGCATCACGGATGCGTCGGCCGCTGCCTCTTTATATCAGTATATTCTCGAGACACCGGCGAACTATCTGAAATACTGTGTCGGATCGCTCTCGTTTTCGCAGCTCCTCTCGGAAGTGCAGAAACAGGAAGGTGACTCATTCTCATTGATCGGTTTCCATGAAAAACTGCTCCGTCTCGGGCCTCTGCCGTTTCCGCTCGTAGAAAAATATCTGTAAACGGTTCGCCCTGCTGAAAAAAAGATCCCACAGACTTTCTTCTATAAATAATAGAAAGTTCTGTGAGATCTTTTTCATTTTCAAAATTCTTTAACCTAAATTGTAAAGAGATGGATCTGTCGGCCGCTGCGGATCAATAACAGAGGCAGAATCAAACAGATCGCTTGTTCTATCCTCGCCGCCTCCGTAGAGGTTCTGGTACAGACGGTATCCATCCAGGTTTCTTCGTCCCATACGCAGGTAATTGTCTCTTACCTGAACGAAATACTGGGAGGAATCTACGTTGCAGTAGATGTTGAAGCCCTGACTCTTTAAGTAAGCAAACTTCTCATTGTCCATCGTGTAATCGTGCCAGTCGGAAAGATCCTGTCCATGTGCAAAGATGATGATATCGCTTCCGCCGATGAGCGGTGCAACATACGTCAGCCATTTCTCGGTATCCGCCTGGATCGTCTCGATCGGTTTGTCGCCGACACGGATATGGCCCCAGGTATGGCTTGCGAATGTCCAGCCGTCTGCTTTGATCGCATCGGCTACTTTTTTCGCCTCCTCGCACTCTTTATCCCAGTCGAAATCCGGGTGTGCATCAAGCCATGCTACCTGATCATCCGTCAGATCTTCTCTTGTCTTGTAATCACCGTCGGTGCGGTATCCGAGGATTCCGTCGTAGCCGGTCAGTGCTACGGTTCCGCGCGCATTATGGTATACGGCATCCGGATGCGCTTCGATAAACTGATCCATCAGCGGGATGCAGTCGTAAGCACCGGTCACAACAGTTCCGTCATCCTGAATGTATTCGCAGGTCGGTTTTCCGTCGTCGCCGACTACCATCTTGCTGGCAATGCCGCGTCCGTCGTAAGAGTGGTAATAGGAAAGGTCATCCAGAGAAAGAACGAATGCTTTCTTGCCCTCCGGCAGGTAAATGTCCCCTTCCTCGTAATGAACGGTTCCGTCATCATCTACGGTCTTTTTCACGAGATCGTTGATCGAAACCATGACATATCCTCTGTCGTACATCTGCTGGGTGATCGCGTTGAACTCATCCACGGTGGTCATCCACTGGCAGAAGCCTGCGGTCTGTGCGTTGTCCTGATAGAAAGCTTTCTGCGGATCGACTACAAGAGAATGATAGAAAATGTGGGTTACTTCGTTGACGTTGACGCGCACACAGGCATCTCTCGTGCTGGTGTACTCTGCTACTTTTGTGATGATATCCGCGTCGGTCGCTGCGCCCTCTACGCTCTGGAGCTTTTCAATGGCTCCATCGTAATCGTATGTCTGCGCAAGTGCATCGGCTTCCGCCATAATCTGTGCTTTCGTTGTCGGCGCTTCAGCACTTCCCGTGCTGTCCGACGATACGGAACCGTCCACCTCTGCTGTTTTCTGATCCTCTTTTTCCTGTGCTTTCTGCTGGATTTTTTCTGTTCCTCCGGCCAAAGCCCAGATTCCAATGCCGAAGATGACAAGCAGAACACATAGAATTCCTGTTTTGATCATCAGCGCACGCTTCCGCTTTCTTCTTCGGAGCTCCTTTTTACTGATGTTTTTTTTCTCACTCATTTTTCCTTCCTCCCAAAACAGCTTTTGCTTTTCTGGCAAATATTACAGTTTTACCGGACTGACAGAAATTCAGCCCGGACTCTGCTCTTTCTATTTTAGCTCAAAATACCGGTTCTGTCGAGTAGGTTTCCGGCAGGTTAAGAGAAATGTAAGAAAACCGGTAACGCTCTTTCTTTTATGCGCGCTGGCCGTGTGCCTCATACATGAGAACGGCGGATGCAATCGCTGCGTTTAACGATTCCACTTTTCCTTCCATCGGAATACGGATCAGGCACTCGGCGGCCTCTGCCATTGCATCAGTCAGGCCGTTTCCCTCATTTCCGATCAGGAATGCCGTTCCTTTTGTGTAATCCTCCTCGCGGTAGGAATGCACGCCGTGCAGATGTGCCGCGTACGTACAGATCTTCCGCGCTTTTAAGCCTTTTACAAATCCGACCGCATCGTCGACGATCAGAAACGGCATACGGTAGATCGAGCCCATCGTCGAGCGGATCGTTTTCGGATTGAAGATATCCGCGGTACCGCGGCTCATGATGATGCCGGTGACTCCTGCGCCCTCTGCGGTGCGGATGATTGTTCCGACATTTCCAGGGTCCTGCAGATCCTCAAGTACCATCAGAAGCGGTGTCTTTCCGTTGTCCATCACCTCCTCTTCGGTGTAGTGCGGCATACGGATCACACTTAAAACACCCTGCGGCGTCTTCGTGTCGCACATGGACTGGAACACGCGGTCGTCCACTACTTCGTATTCTGTCCCGTCGGACGGTATTTCATGCATTTTGCTGCCGCTCTCAGACACATATACTTTTTTCAGCCATTCCCGCGGCGCTTCCTGGAACATTTTCCAGCCCTCCGCCACGAAAACGTCCTGCTCCCGGCGTTCTTTTGCTTTTTTGTTCAGCGCAATAATGTTTTTTACCTGTGCATTGCTGCTGCTTGTAATCATGAATGGTCCCCTCATTTCCTGTTTTTCATCAATTTGGCAAGTTCTTTGTTTTCGCCGATCAGAATCAGCACTTCCTCTGCGCGGAGCAGCGTCTTCGGATTGACCGTGACACGGATGTCTTCCCCGTCCTTGACGGCGATTACGTTGATACTGTATTTCTTCCGCAGATCCAGCTCCTCGAGGTTATGCCCCGTCCACGCTTCCGGCACGGGAAGCTCTACCATGGAGAACGAATCCGACAGCATGAAGAAGTCCTGGAAGCCGCCGGAAATCAGGCTTTTTCCGAGGCGGATGCCCGTCTCACTCTCCGCCATCACGACGCGGTCCGCGCCGACTTTTTTCAAAATATTGGCATGCATCTGGCTCATGCACTTTGCGATGACGAGCGGCACGCCCGCCTCTTTTGCCTGCAGGGTGGCGAGGATGCTCGACTCCATATTTTCGGAAATGCCAACGATCACCACATCCATATTGCTGATGCCAAGAGATGCGAACACACGACTGTCCGTGATGTCTGCACGCGCCGCATAGGTAACAAGATCGGCAATTTCCTGTACCGGCTCAGCGTCTTTATCAACGGCAAGCACTTCTTTTCCTGCCTGCGCAAGTGTCGTTGCTACAGAAAAACCAAACTTTCCAAGTCCAATGACTGCATACTGTTTACTCATTTCTTTTCCTCGTTTTCTGAAATCTGTCCTGTTTTTTATTTTCCCAACTATCCAATCAGAATCCGCTGCTCCGGTCTCTGAATATCGACATCTTTTCTTCCTGTTCTGCGGCGCAGTGCGACAGCCAGCGTCACCGGCCCGATTCTTCCCATAAACATAACCAGAATAACAATCACCTTTCCCATAAAAGGAAGCGTCGGCGTCAGGGAACGGGTGAGGCCCACCGTTGCAACCGCAGAAATAATTTCATACGTACAATCCAGCAGCGGGCTTCCGGTTACGGAAATCAGCAGCACGGTGGCAGTAAAGACTGTCGTCAGTACAAAAAAGAAAATGACGACAGCGGTACGGATATTTTCTTCCATCACTTTCCGCCCCCAGGCCACCGTATCTGAGTCTCCGCGAATATAGGAGGCAACCAGCACAACCAGAATGGCAACCGTTGTCGTCTTAACACCACCTGCCGTTCCCATCGGGGAGCCACCGATGAACATGAGAACCATACTTACCATTGCAGAGCTGTCTGAGAAATCAGCCTGCGGGATCGTCTCAAAGCCTGCCGTTCTTGTCGTCACGGACTGAAAAAAAGCCGCCATGACCTTCTGCGCCGGTTTCAGGCTGCCAAGTGATGGCGCGTGATTCCAGTCCAGTGCAAGAATCAGCAGTGCTCCACCGAACACCAGAATCATGGTTGTCGTTAAAACCAGTTTCGTATGAAGCGTGAATCCTCGCACAAAATTTTTACGGGGCCGTTTTCCCTTCACAAGCTCCTGCACCCGCTCCATAACTTCCCACCAGACGGGAAAACCAAGACCGCTCAAAAGAATCAGTCCCATCGTCGTAAAGTTTATCAGCGGGTTCGTTACAAACGGAGCAAAAGAGGCTTCGCCAACGAGATCGATTCCCGCATTACAGAAAGCGGAAACGGCGTGAAAAATACTGTAGCCGATTCCCTTCCAGAAGCCATACTCCGGCACAAACCAGAAGCTATACAGAACCGCCCCCGCAATCTCTACGGTTGCTGTTCCAATCAGAAGCCGGCGCACGATGCCCACACTGCCCTTTAAAACCGGCAGATTATAAGTATCCTGAATTAATTTCCGGCTCTGCAGACTGATTTTCCGGCGCAAGATCAGAAACACCATCGTCAGGCACGCCATGATGCCAAGACCTCCGAACTGAATCAACCCGAGGATCACAATTTTTCCAAAGGTACTCCATGTCGTCGCCGTCGGAACGGTGACAAGGCCCGTCACGCAGACAGATGTCGTTGCGGTAAACAGGGCGTCGAGCCAGTAAACGCTTTTTCCGTCCGCCGCAGAAACCGGCAGGCACAGAAGAATCGTTCCCAGCAGGATTACCGCCGCAAATCCCAGCATCATAATCCGCTCCGCCGGGGTATGCCATTTATTTTTGCTTTCTTTTTCGGCCATTGCTCCTCCTATTCTGCCGCTTCATTTTCTGCTTCACTGCTGTAGTAGAGCTTTCCGGTCTCACTATCCGTCACGGTAATATCCGCAAAATATTCCCCGCAGGAACCCTCACACTGGTAATAGACGTCAAACGAAACCGTCATGTCATCTTCTCCTTCCAGGTATTCCGCGTGAACCTGATTTTTCGCGGTCCCCGTCGTTCTGCTCCACACTTTATCATCCGCAAGAAGCTCCTTTTTGATCTTCACAGGAAATTCACTGGATGCAATTTCGTGCTGATTGGACTCGTTTTTGACCCGGTAATAGAGATTCATGTACAGCCCGTCATCTTCCTCATGGAAAAACCAGCCGTAGATATCATCCTCCGCAACAATCGTCGGCTGGATCAGCTCTGCGTTTGTTTTGGTCGTGAATGCATTCATCTCATGCGTAAACTCATTCTGCATCCGGCGATGCTTCATCAGCCAGCTGCCTTCCTTCACACCGGCCGTAGCCACGGCAAGAACGACAGCGCCGATGCAAAGGCCAATGATTTTCTTTTTTGTCATTATTTAATTTCCCCTTTTCTTTTCGAAACACAAAAATAAGATACCCATAAAAACATACTTATGAGTATCTTATCAGTTTGCACATATAAAGTCAACGGAGCCAACCCGATCCAGCCTGCTGTTTCTGCCTCACCGAGTGCTTCTGCTACCATAAGCCGGCTGCTGCGGTTTGTAGAAAAGCTACGGAATCTGTGCTTTTTATTCTACATGAAATTGAGGGAAGATTGTGTTAAAGTTGCGTAAAATATGTTCTCAGGTTTATGCACTCGCAAGCACAAGCTCTCTTGTCTCCACAATCACGATCTCATCGATCGACACATGCAGTACCGCTGCCAGTACGATCAGGTTGTCGATTGCCGGCATGGCGGTGCCGTGCTGCCACTTGTAGATTGCCTGCGGGGTGGTGAAACCGAAAATTTCCTGCAGGTCGCGGACGGTAAGGCCTGCCTGCTGCCGCAGTCTTGTAATGTTTCTTCCTGTTGCTTCCATATCAATTGACGGAATTGCCATCATTTTTTTCTTCCTCCTTCTTGCGGAGGAATTTTACTGGTTTCCTCCGCCTCTATTCTGATGCTTTGAAATTGTAAACGGGACGCAGCACCTCCACGACATCGACCGATGCACGGACTATATCGAGAATATCATCCAGCGATTTGTACGCCATCGGCGCCTCGTCCAAGGTATGTTCGTTGACGGAAGTCGTATAGATTCCCTCCATGCTCTTCCGGTATTCCTCCAGTGCCAGGGTTTCCTTCGCTTTTTTGCGCGACATCAGCCGTCCGGCTCCGTGCGGGGCAGAATCGTTCCACTCCGGATTTCCTTTCCCGACGGCGAGAATACTGCCGTCGCGCATATTGATCGGAATCAGCACTCGTTCTCCTTTGTGCGCTGCGATTGCGCCTTTTCGGAGTATCATCTCGTTTGTGTCGATATAGTTATGAATCGTGTGGAACGCATCGGTGCCGGTAAGGCCGGTTCGTTCCAGCAGGATTTCCGCCATTTTTTCCCGGTTCCGGCGTGCAAACTGCTGGCAGATCTCCACGTCGTGCAGATAGGCTTCCAGATATTTTCCGGTCAGATAGCAGAGATCCTCCGGCATCTGCGCTTCGTCCGGTTTCCACTGCAGCTGTTTTAACGCCTCCTGGATTTCCTTTCTGCGGCCCTGCTCTTTGTAGGTGCGTATGAGCTCCTCGCGTTTTTCCAGGTACTCGTCATAACCGCGGTCCAGCCGCACTGCCAGATTCTGGTAATACTCTGCCACCTGTTTTCCGAGATTCCGCGAGCCGGAATGGATGACGAGATATTTTGTGCCGTCGGCGGCTTCATCGATCTCGATAAAATGGTTGCCGCCGCCTAAGGTTCCAAGCGACCGCTCCAGGCGTTTTGTGTCTTTTAATTCCCGGCTGCAGGCAAGTGTCATCAGGTCAAAACGTTCCTGTCTCCCCTCCCAGACATTCATGCCGGACGGGATAACATGTGCCACCTCGTCGATTTTTGCAAAATCAAGTTCGGCTCTTCCAAGATTTACGGTGTACATGCCGCACCCGATGTCCACGCCGACGACGTTCGGCACTGCCTTGTCGCGGATGGTCATCGTTGTTCCGATCGTACATCCTTTTCCCGCATGCACATCCGGCATAATGCGGATCCGCGAGCCTTCCGTCATCGGATAATCGCACATGCGGCGGATCTGCTCGATGGCTTCCTCCTCTACGACCCTGGCATAGCAGATGGCTGTATTTACTTTTCCTTTGATTTTGATCTGATCCATTCCGGATTTCTCCCTTCTCAATTTGTTCTGATATAAAAATTTAATAGAAAAAGCCACCTATCCCATGTGTTCAACATAAGATAAGCGGCTCCTCTTCGTTCGTATCCAGTTGTCTGATGCGGTCGTCTAATTTGATCCTCCCGTATCATATTCCACAGAATCCGTTCTGTCGCTTTTCTCAATTGAACATATCAAAACAAAGCCACGCTGTTTGACGACAAACGTTGCTTCTGGGGTATGTTCTAAATTGCGGTAGCCAAAACGTATTCCTGCTGACATCTGTTTTCCCTTTCCAAAACCTTTTTAACCGGTTCTTTTTCTGCTTTTTCTTCACTGTATCACAAAATAACGATTTTGTCATTATACCAGCGGTTTAATCTTTCTCGAATTTCTCTGTATTTGCTTCGGAAACGAGGAATATCCCCGTCAATGACGAGGATATCTTCGATGCTTGTGTTTAATAATCTGCTTAAAATGAGAAAGTTGTCCAGACTTGGCAGGCACTTGCCGGAAATCCATTTATAGACCGCCTGTGGATTTTCAAAACCCATGGCATTCTGAATGTCTCTCACGGTGTATCCGCTTTCACGAAGAAGGGATTTGATGCGGCTGCCAGTTTCTTTCTGCTGGATTGACAAATAAATTGGTTCCATCCTGCACCTCCATATGTTTAAGCCATCCCGAAACACAGTTTTATCTTATCATCCGGTACTGGAAAAATCCAGTTTTTTCTTCCTGTTTCTACACAACCCGAATGATCTGTTCGTACAAAAGGATTTTCTTTTCATCTACATTCCGATTGTCGTGTGCTGCAAGATTGTTCCGTCCCTCTTCCATCTCTTCTTCGGATGCAAGCTCCTCTTTCCACCAGCTCAGGTGATTGATCCGGTACGGCTTCCAGCCGCGGTCAAAAATCTCATCTCAACGACTCTCTTGCATATGCGCTTTCCTTTTTACCGCAAGAAGATGTCTAAAGCGTGTGGCGAACTTCCTATTTCTTTTCTTCTATCAAATGATGATTCAGCCATTTTCCTGATTTGAACCGAATTGTAAAGAGAATGGACCGCAGGCTCCAGTCTGCCGCCATACCGATCCAGACCGCAATCGGGCCGAATCCCCATACGCGGCACAGGTAAATACAGAGACTCACACGGCACAGCCACATCGTACAGCAGGATGTGATCATGGAGAATTTTACATCTCCGGCAGCCCGCATACCGTATCCCGGGACAAACGCCATGACCCAGCAGAGCGGCTTTGCAATTGTGATAAAGATCATCATCTGCATGCAGAGCTTTGCACTCTCTGCTTCCATACCACCGATCATCGTAATCGGTTTTGTCAGCACAAATACCAGCAGACAGCTTGCAACGATAACCACTTCCGACAGCCAGCACAGTTTTTTAATATAGTAGATTGCTTCATCCTTCCGGCCCGCGCCGAGACACTGACCGACTACTGTCATCAGTCCGATGCCGACACCGATCGCAGCGACACCGTTCAGGTTCTCAAGGATGTTCGTCATCGCCTGCGCGGCAATGGCGACCGTGCCAAGTGTGGACACAGTGGACTGAATCGCCAGCTTTCCAAACTGGAACATACTGTTCTCGATTCCCGATGGAATACCGATGAACAGTATTTTCTTGATCAAACCAAAGTCCGGCCGAATGGAAAGATACTGCTTCACAAAAATCGGTTTGCTTTCATCCCGAAGCTTCCACAGTACGACAACCGCACAGAAAATACGCGAAATTAAAGTCGAAATCGCGGCTCCTTCGACACCCATATGGAAGCCGAAAATAAGAATGGCATTTCCGCCGATGTTCATAAAGTTGGAAATCACCGAAATCACCATCGGACTGCGGCTGTTGTTCTGCGCCCGCAGAATGGATGCGCCCGCATCGTAAAGACCGATAAACGGGAATGACAGCAGCGTAAACAGGAAATACACCTGTGAATTTTTCATAACATCCGCTTCCACTGCCCCGAAAATCACGCGCAGCAGCGGAACACGGAAAATCAGGCAGCCCGCGGATAATGCGACGGACAAAACTGTCATAACAAAAAGCACCTGCTGTGCCGAACGGATTGCTCCATCCCGTTTTTCGCTTCCAAGATACTGCGAACAGAGAATCGCTCCTCCTGCCGCCAGCGCAGAAAGCGCCTGAATGACTAAGATATTAATGGAATCCACCAGCGAGACTGCCGAAATTGCGGCAGAACCGACATTGCTGACCATCATCGTGTCGACAGTTCCCATCAGGGAAGAAAGTAACTGTTCAATGATGATCGGAATTAAAAGTTTGCGAAGATCCGTGTTACTGTATAAATGAGTTTGTTTTGTTGTAGTTTTCATTGTTTTTACTTCTGCATGACCTCATCTGCCGGATATGCTTTGCCAGCCCTGCCTTTTCCACACCTTTCTTTTTTCTCTCCATTCTATTCCATTTGACGATCCATTGCAATCATTTCGCGAATTTTGCTCTTATCTGATTACTTTTCTATCTCATAATGACTTTTTCAGTCTTTCCAAATCTTCGCTGTCCGGGTGTGACAAAGCACGGTCAAAATTTTGAATCAGCAGATCAAGATTGGCCGGATGTTCCGGGTTTTCTTTCATTTTCATATACCGTTCACGCACAGACTGCGGCATCTTTCCCTGGCACATATACTCACCGATGACCGTATTGCTTGCATCGATCGACTGTTTGACTTGTCCGAGAATCTTTTCAAAATAGGCATCACTTCCGCCAAATCCAGCTGTTCCAAACAGAAAAATCTTTTATTTTTAATTTCGACAGCAATTCTAATGTCTTTTGATCCGCATTCCCTTTGTCCGTCCAAAATCCGATATAGCATACGTCGGATTGCGGTACCTGCGAATCGTTTGTGCCAAAATAATCGCATTTGTCCTTTGGCAATGTTTCATAGATTGCATCAGCCAGCTTCTTTGTATTACCCGTTAAGCTGCAAAACAGGATCGAATAATGTTCTTTTATCATAGCCCCTACACCTCCAGTTCAGGTATTTATGTGGAAAATCCACTTTTTCGTAAATTGTATTACCTCTTCAGATCACATCTCGATTTCACTTACGCCGCATCCCGATGTTGCTTCTCACTATTTCCTCTCCGGCTTTTAAGTCAAGCGGATATTCGCAATCCGCTTAGAACTACTTGCTTGATTCAGTTAAACTTAAAAATATTAAGTCCGGTTTCTTCATCATGAACTCTGTCCACTCTTCCGTCAATTACCGTGATGACCAGCTCACAGGTTGCACTGACAATCGCTCTGTTCAGATGTCCTCCAAACACCTCGCCCTTCTGATTTCCGGCACTCATATGAAGATGTGCATAATATTCTCCATCCATTGTATTGATTGTACCTGTCAGTGATGTAATTTCATAATACCCCTGGAAGCTGTTTGAATAATATTTCTTTTCGTCTGTCTTGTATACTCCGACTGTGAAATCATTGATTGCTCCAAGAGCCTGGACACTGGCAAGCTTTATATTCTCCTTTATGGCAATTACCCTCAGCTGCTCCGATATTTCCTCGTCTTTGTCAATCCTTGCTACTATAACATTGTCAAATTTTCTGTATTCCATTTTATTCTCCTTTCTCTTTCCGCCCGGTCACTTTTCAGACATTACTGCAATAAACTCAATATTTATTCAGGAAATGCTCCCTGTTCGGATACTCCTGCCGATATGCCCGGAGGGCGGCTTCCCGGAGCAGGGTGAATTCTTTTTCCATGTGAAGCAGGCGAGGCGCCTTGAACACGATCACACTGATCTGTTCGGCGATTTTTTTCGCGATTCCTTCTTCGGACAATTGTCCCATGCCGAATACCAGAGAGGTAAATCCTCTGCCTCCTCTGCTTACCTGAATAAATTTCAGGAATACATTGTACAGTTCATCTGCAAGAATTTTCTGGTATCCCTCCTCTGACTGCATGGCTTCCGCCAGGCACAACGTAGAGAGAATCCGGGCTCCCGTCTTTTTTCTGTCGCCTCCCAGATCCAGAGAGGTTCCTTCCGCCAGATACTTCAGTTCCATCAGGCATTTGACAAATTCATCCTTCTGGAGCCTGCGTTGTCCGTATCGGGCCGTCCAGAGCCGATCCCGGTATTCTTCTTCCCAGGCTTCCTCCTCTCCGATATGTTCTTTTAAGATCTGTTGCCGTTTTGCCGGATCTGTCTCCTGATAAAAATCTTTGGTCCATGTATGTTCCATATGTTTTTCCTCATTCTGTCAAGCGGATATTCGCAATCCGTTTCGCTGCTTGCTTGATTGGTTTAAAATAAAGACACGTCTTCACTTACTCTTTCTGCCTGCAAACGCAGTCTTCCTGCTTACATTCCGGAATGGGAAATCGTCTCTTCTGCGTTCAGGTACTCATCGATGTTGCTGCCGTCTACCTTCTGATATTCCGAAAAATAGTACCGGCCTTCTTTCAGGCTTTCCTGTTCAAAGTCCTCTCCCTCGAACAGCTCCACTGCCATTTTCGCCATTTCCTTTGCCTGATCCACTCTGTCATTTAGGATGCTGCCCTGCATCTCTCCTGCCTTTACGGCTTCCAGAGCCTCTTCCAGGCCATCAATTCCGAAGATCACCGGCCAGTCTTCACGGGCATAGCCTGCTTTCCGATAGGCCTCCACCGCCCCCAGTGCCATCTCATCGTTGTTGGACATGACAAGTTCGATCTCTTTTCCGTACTGGCTGATCAGACGGTTCATGCGGTTCTCCGCCTGTCCCCGGTTCCAGTCCGCTAACTGATAACTTAGCTTTTCCAGTATAACATCATTTTTCATCAGTGTCTTTACGGAATATTCCGTTCTGCTGATGGCATCCTGATGACCCGCTTCTCCTTCCAGAAGCACATATTGGATCTTTCCGTCCTTGTTTTTATCGACTTCCGAATGGCTGTTGATGTATTCTGCTGCGATCTCACCCTGCATGATCCCGGATTGTTCTGCATCACAGCCCACATAATACAGCTTTTCCCACTGCATCAGGTCTTCTCTTACCGGTTCCCTGTTAAAGAAGATCACAGGAATGTCTTCATTTCTTGCCATTCGGATGATCCGGGACGGAGCTGTCCGGTCCACAAGATTGATACAGAGCACATCACAGCCCGCATCAATCATCTCTTCTACCTTTTCGTTCTGTTCCTGCTGATCATCGTTTCCGCTTTTTGTCGATACGATAATCCTTCGTTCTTTGTTTTCCATGGCTTTCAGCTGCACCTTCAGTTCATCCGTCAGTCCATTGATAAAAGGATCATCCTGCGTGTAGGTTATCACTCCGACCCGCAGGGTTTTCTCTGTCTGGTCCGATTTGCCGGAACACCCCGACAGCACAAGCACCGCACTCCCTATCGTGGCAGATAATAATACTGCCACCCTTCTTTTCTTTTTATTCATAGGAATATAAAAACCTTTCTAAATCTTCGTCCATAGAGAAATTTTCCTTGCCAAGTACCTGATATTCGGTTATATATCCTTGCATTTTATAAAACCTGTGCTTGATCCTTTTGGTTATTTCTTCCACACTTTTATAGCCGATTTCATATCCGTCCGGCACAGCCAGCCCCTGAATGTTTCCGTTATCCAGAAGTGCAATCGTCTTCAGACTGTAACCCACTCCATAGAGCTCTGCGCCCTCGTATGTTCCATTTTCTGCCTGCTCTCCAAACTCCTCCAAGATTCCTGCATCCAGGACGACAAGGGCATCCGCCTCTGTTTCCTTCTTCATCCGCTCCACAATGTCCTGTTCTTTTCTCCGGTAAATACACCAGCTGATCTTGCTTTCACTGCCTTCCAGCGCCTCGTTCAATCCACAAATCTCGGCCTGTACAGCCTCGGACATTTTCCAGTCGGCGATAACTCCGATCTTCTGCTTTTTTGTTCTCAGCTGTTCTCCCAGCCACCTTCCGATCTCCCGGTAATCCGGCTGGATCGTGGGACTGGCAGTTTCCCCTTCTTTTACCGCCAGACCATCTGCAATCAGCAGATAAGGTTTCTTTCCACACTCTTTTTTCAGCATATTTTCCGTCTCATGACCGGGTGCCGGATATATGATAAAGCCATCAATATCGTTGTCCTTCTGTTCCCTGATAAATTCTCTTTCCGCCTCCGGCCCGTCGATCTCTTCCGTATTGCAGATGATCATATGAACGTTGTTCTCTGCCGCAGCCTGCTTCATTCCCTTGATCAGGGCATCCCAGCGTTTGTCACCGGACTCCGGAAGAATCACCGCAATCCGGGGCTCTGCTACGTTCTGATCGAAAATCTTCCATACAAAGAATACTGCCAGCAGCAGCAAAAGAAACTCAATTATAAGAAATTTCATTCTGTTCTTTTTCATCCGCCCGGTCTCCTCTGTATGTATTTTTGTAATTCCAATGCTTCTGCGTTTTCCGGTGTATATGGGATTGCCGGAATCCGGATCGTAACCCTTGTTCCTTCGTCCGGTTCGCTTTCTATGGAAAGTCCATATTCTTCGCCAAACATCAGCCGGATTCTGGAATGCACATTGATTACGCCCACGCCAGAACCGTGCTTCGGAACCTTGCTGTTATCCGTCAGAATATTTTCCAGGACTTCTTCCCGCATGCCCATCCCATTGTCTTCGATGGTGATCAGAATGTCCTCGTCTTTCTTTTTTCCGCTGACGATGATCATGCCGTCATCATCCTCATCCATATTTCCGACGCCATAATAGATGGCATTTTCCAGGATGGGCTGGATCACCAGCTTTACGATGCAGCAGTTTTCGATCTCTTCCTCGATTCGGAATTCTGTTTTAAACCGCTCTTTGTACCGGGCCAGCTGGATATTCATATAGCTTCTGCTGTGCTGCAGCTCATCCTTAATGGGAATGATGGTCTTACCGCGTGACAGGCTGACACGAAGCAATTTTGCCAGTTCAGAAATCATACGAACCGCTGCTTCATTTTCCTGGGCTTCCACCATCCACGTGATGGATTCCAGTGTATTATACAGAAAATGGGGGTTGATCTGGCTTTGCAGGGCATCCAGTTCACTTTTTCTTCGTTCATTTTGCTGCCGGATGATCTCGTCCATCAGTTTTTCGATCTGTTCATAGGACTTCTGCACAGAATGTCCCAGATGGCGGATCTCCGAGGAGCCGCCGATATAGATATCCGGTTTTCCTCCTGCCTCGTGGGCCTTGACGGAAGCATCCAGCTCCCGGATCGGTTTGGATATCTTCCGGGAAACCAGCTGGTTTCCCTCCAAAAGCATGACCATAAGAACCAGAACAGTAGCAAATACATAGTAACGGAAGTTCTTGTAGTTTGCCGCCTGCACACTCTCCGGCACAACACCGATCATTTTCCAGCCTGTATAGGCTACGCTGCCGACGATCACGGTCTCATTCTGACTGTTGGAATGGATCTCATAGGTTCCGTCCTCGTATTTTGCCGTTTCCAGACTGTTTTCTTCAAATAATCCACGGTTTAATTCCGTTCCCCGGGGATGATAGATCATCTCTCCGTCCTGACTGATCAGATAATAGTAGATTCCGCCGGAACAGTCATTGATCTGCTTCATCACGTCCCTGATCACAGAATATTTCATATCCAGTAAAAGAATACCGGTTTCCGGTGTCTCTCCCTTGTTGACATCTACATACCTGCTCAGGGAAACGACCCATTGGTACCGATAAGAGCCGTCCTCAAACAGCTCCTGGATATGCGGTGTGGAAAAGTGTATATTTTCAATGGCATCTTCCGCATTTTTATACCATTCCTGCGTCTGCACCTTCACATTTTTCTTTTCTGCCGCCACCGGCTCCGATGCAATCAGATTTCCTTTTGGGTCATACAAAGCCAGGCTCTGAATCTTATCGGAATTGGTCTCATAGAGCAGACTGAACTGCTCCGAGAATTCCCGGCTGGATATATCAAACTGCTGGACTACGTTGTAGTTTGCCCCGTTCAGGATCTGCCGGATATCCAGCAGATCTGCATTTAACCGGTCTACGGTAGCCTCCACGGTAGCTTCCGTGTTGTCTACCGCTGTTTTTTCCAGAGCCAGCTTGAATCGATGGTAAAGCAGCAATCCCATTACAATGATCGTAACCAGTGAAATCGCCATAAGGACAGACAGGATGATCGACTGTATGTTAAATACGATATTCTTCCGGGAATCCGGATTTCTTTTTCTATCTTTCATGTATTTTCCCTTTCACCTGTTCCCTCTTTTCTGCCTGATGTACTCTCGGAGTCTTTCTGTGCTTGCTCTTTCTGCTTTCCGTCTTTTTATTTTCCGGAAGCTCTGTATTTGGAAGGGGAAACACCGAATTTCTTTTTGAATACATAGCTGAAGTAGTTCGCATCCTGATATCCTACTTTTTCTGCGATCTTATAGCTTTTTTCATCGGTGTTCAGCACCATTTCTTCTGCCCGGTCCATTCGGTAATCGGTAAGATAGGAGACAAAGGACTGACCGGTCTCCTTTTTAAAGATGGACGAAAAGTAAGAATTGGACACCCCAAGATCTGCGCACACATCATCCAGCGAGAGCGCCGGTTCCATATATCTGTCTTTTACGATGTTCTGCGCATCGGTGATGATCCGTCTGGAGGTACTGTTTCTGGTACTTCTCAGTTTTTCGCTGATCGCCATAGACATATTGATGATCCAGTTTGTCATAGAGCTTTCATCCAGCTGAGTCACTCTTTCGTAAAGATTCTGTACATTTCCGGAAATTTCATTGAAATCCATGGAATTATTGGCACAAAATTTGAAAAAGCCGCTGACAATCTCCATGGTGGCCAGATTGTACTGGCTGATGGTGGCTGCATTCTTATGGAGCTTTTCTGTCTCTTTGATGGCTTCTTTCCGGATCTTTTCCTGATCCCCTACATGGATGGCACGAAACAGCTCCTGCATCTTTGTTTCTTCTAAGGGAACCGCCTTTTTTGACTCTTTGGGAACGATCTCTGCGATATTGATGGCTCGTTTCGTTCCGTACAGGACACGGTAGGATACCGCCTCTCTGGCTCCCTCGTAGGAAATACTGATATCGTACAGATTGTTGCAGACGGTTCCGACCCCTGCGGTAACCGCCGCCCCCATAATTCTCCATGCCCAGCGGCAGAACCGGTCACACTTGTCCGTCAATTGAGCTATCTCATCTTCTGAATGGAGTTCCATAATCAGAATGGTATTACCCATATAGATGAATTCCTGGCAATTACAGTTCTCCATCAGCCGCTGTTTGATCTCCCGTTCCACAGACATGGATAATAATAAGGGATTCATCCCATCCGGCACATCATTTTCCGAGGTATGAAAGATAATACAGCAAAACAAAGGTCCCTTCATATCCACCTGATAATCCAAAAGGAATCGTTCATAGTCCTCTTCTCTGACTCTTCCTTCAATCAGGGAAATGAAGAAATTGGACTGCAGCTTTGGTAATACCTCCTGGAAATAGTCTTCCAGTTTTTTTACATTTAACTTTTCTTCCCGTTCCCTGTCCAGTGTGGCTTTCAGCTTCATCAGGCTTTCTGACAGCTCGGTGGCGCTGATGGGTTTCAGCATATATTCCTTAATTTCCAGATGGACGGCCTCTTTTGCATATTCGAATTCATCAAAACCGGTGCAAAGCATAATGTAAATATTGGGATAGTCCTGGTTCAGCTTTCTTGCCAGCTCCAGTCCATCCATATAAGGCATCTTAATGTCCGTCAGCACCACATCAGGCTGAAGCTTTTCCACCAGCTCCAGAGCCTTCACGCCGTTGGTGGCACTTCCCACTACGTCAAATCCCAGATCATTCCAGCGGATCTTTTTTTTCATAACATCGATGACCTCTACTTCATCATCGACGAGAATCACTTTATATTGTTCCATTCTTATCCCCCTGTTTTCCGGAGTACGTTGTTGTTCCTTCATTATAGCAGAAGATTGCTCTCTGCTGAATGAATAGTTACAAAAATTTTTGCCAGAACAGAATAAAAGACCGCCCTGGTCATCCATCGGACGACCGGGCTGTCTTATATTCTATCTGTTTATGAATCTTTCATTATTTTTTCTGTACATATTTCAGACAGTCAAGTGTTACGGCTGCCAGAATAATGATACCTTCGAAGATGAACTGAAGGTTGGTATCAATACCCAGAATCGTCAGGGCATATGTCAGGGAGGTAAAGATCAGTACACCGGTTACAACTCCGGAGATCTTACCGATACCACCGGTAAAGGATACACCACCAACTACGCAGGCTGCGATGGCATCCATATCCCATCCCTGTCCGTAAGCTGCACTACCGGAACCAACCATACGGTTGCATTCCAGCCAGGAACCGAAGCCATACAGGATACCTGCCAGCATAAATGCTCCCATTGTTACTTTAAATACAGAGATACCGGATACTGCTGCCGCTTCCGGGTTTCCGCCTACCGCATACAGGTTTTTGCCAAACGTTGTTTTGTTCCAGATAAACCATACAATGGCAACTGCTGCAACAGCCCACAGAATGATGGTCGGGAATTTTCCGATCTGCGGAATGAAGGTATTCGGGATGGCAGAATCAATCGCACCGAAAGATACACCCTTGGTCGCATAGGTAACCAGACCGAAGATGATCAGCATGTTCGCCATGGTAGAGATAAACGGATGCATTTTGAATCTCGCCATGAAGAATCCGGCAATCATGGCAAATGCTGTCGTAAGGATTACACACATTAACAGTGCAAACAGTGCTTTCGCTGTAGCAGGCATAGCGGAGAAGTCAAATACATGTCCGAATACGGCACCTGTATTGATTCCGTTATGCATGATGATGGTTGCTGTAACCATACCCATACCAACCATACGTCCTACGGAAAGGTCGGTACCTGTTAACAGGATCAGACCGGCAACACCAAGTGCAAGGAACATACGCGGGGATGCCTGCTGTAAGATATTCAGGATGTTGGTAACAGTCAGCAGCTGTGTATTTTTGACGATCGGTGTGATGATACACAGTGCGATGAAGATCAGAATGATTACGATATACAGACCGTTTTTGTACAGGAACTGAGATAAATCGAAAGTATATCTGTAATTTTCCAGTTTCTGTATTCTCTGCTGCGGGAATGTAAATTTGGAAGCCCGCAACAGGTCGATCAGGTGATATTTATGCATGAATGCTTCATGTCTTCTGTCCTTGATCTCCTGAAGCTTCGATTCGTGAGCCATCTGTGCATCAAACAATTTATTTTTGAGCACATATTTCTCAGCCTTGATCTCTTCTGCATCCTTCAGAGAAGCAACCTTTTTCTGATGCTCGCTCTTCAGATCTGCTTTGATCTTCTCATATCTGCTGTTTTCTTCTGCTTTTGCAGCTTTGCAGCTTTTGTTTACTACGTCGTAATAATCCTTTTTGTAATGCGCAGCCAGATAGCTTTCTGCCTCTGCGATCAGCTTTTTGATTTCTTCTTTGTTGTCTGCTTCTACTTTTTTTGCATTTTCCAGCTCTTTTTTGCTGTTTTCAATGATCTTATCTCTCTGTGTTGCGGATAAGTTCTTGTTTTCTTTTGCGATCGCGATCTGTTTTTTCAGATCGCTCACTTTGTCAAAGCCGTCTGCACGTAATGCATCGATTTTTTTCTGGATTTCTTCCACATATTCATCGATCGGCTTCAAAAGCTTTGCTTCTTCTTCCGACGAAATAATAACGCTGTTTTCTGCCATTTCCAATTTTCCTCCTGTTACAGGTATTTAGCACTGAGTCTCAATAATTCTTCCTGGTTTGTTTCTTTGGTATTTACGATTCCGGCCAGACGTCCGTTAGACATAACACCGATTCGGTTGGTAATACCAAGAATCTCCGGCATTTCGGAAGAAACAACGATGATTGTTTTTCCCTGTTTCGCCATATTGATAATCAGTTCATAGATTTCATATTTTGCTCCAACATCAATTCCTCGTGTCGGGTCATCCATCATGAATACGCTCGGTGAACGTTCCAGCCATTTACCAAAGATAACCTTCTGCTGATTACCACCGGAAAGGTTGGCGATCATATCATCCGGTCCCATACATTTTGTATGCATGATCTTGATTTCTTCAGCCGTTGCACGCACCATCTTGTCATGCGACAATGCGATTCCGCTCTTATAATGCTTCATATTCGCAATGGTAGTATTGAATGTAATATCGCCCTTCAGGAACAGACCATTGGCTTTTCTTTCCTCTGTAATCAGAGCAAATCCGTGATCCATGGCATCCTTCGGGGAGGAGAAGTTCAGTACCTTTCCGTCATATACGATATTTCCTTCTGCTCTTGTACGAATTCCGAAGATGGTCTCCAGAAGTTCGGTACGACCGGCACCGACCAGACCATAGAATCCGAAAATTTCTCCTTTTTTAATATCAAAAGAAATATTCTGCAGTTTCGGTGCATATTTTGTTGATATATTCTGTACGGAGAGAATCGTTTCTCCCGGTGTATTGTCTACAGGCGGAAATCTGTTGTCCAGAGAACGTCCAACCATGGCGGCGATCAGTTCGTTCATATCCGTTTCTTTACTTGGCTTGGTCATGACCAGGCTTCCGTCTCGCAATACGGATATTTCATCGCAGATTTCAAATATTTCATCCATTTTATGTGAAATGTAGATCAGGGCAATTCCCTGTGCCTTCAGCTGACGCATCATCTTAAAGAGCTTTTCAACCTCCGGTGCAGTCAGGGATGATGTAGGTTCATCCAGTACAATGACTTTTGAATGATAGGAAATCGCTTTTGCGATCTCACACATCTGCCTCTGAGATACAGACATTTTCTTCATTGGCTGCGTCAGATCAACTGTAATTCCCAGCTTTCTGAACAGGTCTGATGTTTCTTTTTTCATTCTTCCTTCGTCGATCACTCCAACGGAATTCTTTGGGTATCTTCCAAGGAACATGTTATCTACAACACTTCTTTCAAGACACTGGTTCAACTCCTGGTGTACCATTGCCACTCCGTTTTCCAGTGCATCCTTCGGACCGGAGAAATTCACTTCTTTTCCGTCCAGTACGATGGTTCCTTCATCTTTCTGATAGGTTCCAAAGAGGCATTTCATCATTGTCGATTTTCCGGCACCGTTTTCACCCATCAGTCCCATAATGGTTCCAGGTTTGACATTCATGCTGATATGTTTCAGAACCTTATTTCTACCGAACGATTTGCTCATGCCGTTAATCGATAAGATATATTTATTCTTATCTTCTGTCATAGCTGCGCTTCCTTTTCTTAGTAAAGAAGGGTATCATTGCTGACACCCCTCTATAATTTCATTCATTTACGGTAACGATTCAGAAACCTCATCTCGATTTCGCATGGCTCTGAATCGTTGCCATTTACACTTTTATTCTGTCTCTAAATTATTTGGAGAGAAGTGATGTATATGCTGCCGCATTATCGGTCTTAACCATGTTAATTGCAAAAGCATCATACTCGCTCGGGTTTCCAAGACGGTTTGTGATATTGGACTCTGTCTGTCCGTCTCCACCGATGTAATCTACCTTCAGGTTCAGCAGATCATCATATTTCTCCAGCAGAGGCTGATAGGTAGAGCTCAGGAAGTTATCCGATGCGTTGTAGATATTCAGCCATACTTTTTTGGATGGGCTCTTGCTTTCATCCAGCTGTTTTGCAACCTTGTCGTAAACTTTTGTAGAATCTGTGAAATCGTTGTAGTTATCGGCTGTTACAGCAATATTTAATGCGTAGTAAGATCTCTCTTCTTCGCTGTATCTGTAATCTTCACCCTCTGTCAGGCAGTTGCCGGCTTCATCTGCTGTACCGATACCGGTATTGATATCTACACCGTCCAGTGCGTTACGCAGAACTCTCAGTGTCAGGTAAGCCTGAACGTCTGCATGCTGAGAAATTGTTCCGCCATATCCTTCACCGATTGCTGCTACAGCATCGCTGTTTGCATCATAACCGAAGGTAGGAACTTTGTTGTCTTTTGCCCATGCATTGAACATTGACATTCCCATACCATCGTTGTTGGAAACTACAACATCGATCTGATCACCGAAGGAAGCTGTCCATGTTCCGATCGCGTTACCAGCTGTTGCAGCATCCCATGTTGCACCTGCTGAGTTTTTCATTTCCTGAGAAGCCAGCTCACGGATGGTATATGTTTTTCCGTCTACATCCAGAGTTGCATCCTGCACAACCTTTGCTTTTCCGTCTACGTTTGTTCCGGCCGGTGTAGAATCTACTCCGCCGTCTGCATCTACACCTGTTCCAAGTGCGGAACGAACACCACGTGTACGGGCGATAGAATCGTTATGTCCGATATCACCGATTGCCAGAACATATCCGATTACGCCGTCACCGTTTCTGTCGATCGTGTCTGCGTTTTTCTTGATGTAATCCAGAACCATCTGTCCCTGCAGCTCAGCACCCTGATTTGCATCGAAACCTACATAATAAGTATTTCCGTTGAAGTTCAGAGCATCTTTGTCCAGTTCGCCGGTAGCACTGCTGGATGGCTGACGGTTGAACCAGCACAGAGGTTTGTCCTTGTTTTCTACGCTTCCGCCCGTTGATGCCGTAGAATCTGCTGTTTCTGTTTTCTGGGTAGAATCTTTAGACTCTGATGTGGATCCTCCACAACCAGCCATGGATACTGCCATAGCTACTGCCATAATTGCTGCTAATGCTTTTCTTTTCATTTTTATTCCTCCCGTTTGGTGATTTTGCTAGATTCGCTTCGTTCCTAGCTGATGAATTCATTATAATCACAAGAGGCCTGAAAAAAAATAGAATATTTTTGGATTAGTTATTGAAATTTTTGGTTGTTTCTTGTCGTAATTCCCCAAAACTCCAAGAATCATGCAAAAAAGCAGTCCCACAGAGCGCAAATTACTGCATGACAGATTTTTGTCGTACCTCGGGTACGCCTTCCCATCTGTTTCCTGTAGTTTGCGTTCTGCAGCACTGCTTTTTTTGTATTATTTCTTACTTATGCTTTAAGCGGGGTAAGAGCTCTAAAATCCTCTTGCAGGCGAGACTGCATCAGCTTTCTGACGTTTTAGCATCTTTATATTTTCGCATCAGAATCATATAGCTTATGATCAGTAAAACAGCTGCACTGCTCCATGCACAGATCTCGGCATAGTATATTCCCTCTTCGCCGATCCATTTCGGCAGCAGCAGCGCAACGCTGACACGCATCACAAATTCCGCAATGCCGCTGGCAAGCGGAATCAAAGTATTGCCCAGCCCCTGGATCGCGGAACGATACACATGCAGCAAATACAGTATCCACAAAAAGACAGCCATGATAAACAAATACTTATATGCAATATCTAACACCTGTCTGATCTGCTCCGGTTCACCGGATACAAACAGAGACAATATATTACGTCCAATCAGCACCATCATACCGGAAATGAAAACAGAAGTGAGTACTGCCATATACGTACCGCTGCGCACACCTTTTCGGATTCTCTGATATTTCTTTGCGCCAAGATTCTGCCCTACATACGTTGTAATCGCATATCCATAGGAAACGGCTGCCATCTCCAAAATTCCATACAGCTTGTTCGTTGCCGTAAATCCGGCTACAAACAGAAAGCCAAAGCCATTGATCACATACTGCACCGTAAGTCCTCCCACAGAAATGATCACGTTCTGTATGGCAAGAGGAGTACCCAGCTTCAAAAGCCGCAGACTCATAGACGGCTGCCTGTAAAAATCCTCCTTTTCCAGTCGGATATCCCTGATTTTCCGTAATACAAGCAGACAGTACAAGGCTGAAAATCCCTGTGCAATAACAGTCGCCACGGCTGCTCCGGCTACGCCCCAGCCAAAAACTGCCACAAACAGCAGGTCAAGTCCCACATTGATCACTGCTGCCACTGTCATTGCAATCAGTGGAGATCTGCTGTTTCCAAGTGCCCTCAGGATCGCCGCAAAGATATTATAGGCAGCTATAATCGGGACTCCCGCAAAAATCAGCCGCAAATATAGCATCGTCAGATCAATAACATTATCCGGTGTCTGCAAAAATAAAAGAACGTGATAAACTGCTCCTTCACTTACCGCGAGTACAATCACAGACAGTAATGCTGTCATAATATAGCTTTTCGCCACCGCACATTTCAGATTTTCCTTTTCCCCTGCTCCATAGTACTGCGATACAAGAATCGAAAAGCCCTGTGTGATACCTGTCATGATGCCCAGCACCAGCCAGACCAGCCAGTCTCCGGCGCCTACTGCCGCCAACGCTTCTACTCCTACCACCCGGCCAACAATCATGGTGTCCGCCATCGTATAAAACTGCTGGAAAATATTTCCGAGCATCAATGGTATGGCAAACGTTATGATCAGTTTTCCGGGGGATCCCGCAGTCATATTCTTTTCATTTGTTCCCATAAGATTAAGAATCTCCTTTTCTCTCTTTCTCCTCCTGCCCGCTATTTTACATGGGACCCTTGCAAAACACAATTCTATTTTTTCACAAAGTTTTTCCGATATTTTTGGTGGCTATTACTTTCTTTTTCCGAAGAGAAGCCAGAGCGTGTCTGAAAAATCATTTCCGCAATCAGGAAGAATCAACCGATTGTATCGTAATGCACAGGAGGCAGCGCTATGAGAGAGGTAAAAAGAGATTTTCCTTGGTTTTCCATTACAGAGTATGAAAAAGAAGCAGCGTATTTGAGACGCAGACTTGACACTCCCCACAGCTAAAGCAGGGGGATTCTTGTTTCTTCCACCACTGCATTGACGAATACCTTACGGTACTGCAATGTCTTACACAGTGTCCACAAGCTATGTTTATCCTGTTCCCGTATGCCCTACGGTACAGCTTTTCATCTTTATGCAGACTGCATCTGCAGTGCTTTTTTCAGAATATTAATGCCTGCATTCGTATCCCGGTCATGAACTGCATGGCATTTCGGGCACTCCCAGATACGAATGCTCAGATTTTTTATCCGTGGATTTCTGTAGCCGCAAGAGCTGCAGGTTTGACTGCTCGGATACATCGTTGGTACTCTTTGAATTTCATTTCCATACCAGCTGGCTTTATATTCCAGCATTTTGAAAAACTTTGCCCAGGAAACACTTGCTATGGATTTTGCCAGTTTATGGTTCCGGATCATTCCCTTCACGTTCAGATCCTCGATACAGATGGTTTGGTTTTCGCGCACCAGCATCGTTGACTGTTTCTGCAGGAAATCATTCCGCTGATTGGCTATTTTCTCATGCACTCTGGCTACCCTGAGCCGCTGCTTCCCGCGGTTATGGGAATCTTTCTGCTTCCGGGAAAGTCTGCGCTGTTCTCTTATGAGTTTTCGCATGGAGCGTTCCAGATATCTGGGATTTGATACCGTATTTCCATTGCTGTCAGAATAGAATGCTTTGATTCCGACATCAATTCCAATCGTTCCTCCAGCATTTGGGCGTGGTTCCGGTTCGAAATCAATATTTAAGACTGCAAAATATTTTCCGGCCGGTGTGTACTCAATGGTTACGTGATTAATTTTTCCCACTTCCATCGACTGGCGTATTTTGACAAATCCAAGTTTCGGAAGTTTGATATATCTTCCCACAATACGGATATTATCTTTTTGATTGACCGTTCTGTATGACTGGAACCGGTTATGTTTGCTCTTGAAGGTTGGATAGGAAGCACGTTTTTGAAAGAAATTCACAAAGCTCCGGTCGAGATCCCGCAGAGACTGCTGTAAGGCAATGGAATCTACTGCTTTCAAAAAAGCAAACTCCTCCTGTCTTTTCAGTTCGGTCAGCATGGCGGAAGTCTGGGTATATCCAATCTTCTTCCCTTCTTCATAGCTTTCCTTGCGCATGGCAAGTCCCCGGTTGTAGATCAGCCGGCAGCATCCCAGCGTCTGGTGGATGAAGTTTTTCTGTTCTCTGTTCGGGTAGATTCTGAATTTGATCCCTTTTTGCATTAGCCCATCTTATCCTTTTGTCTCTGCGATGTTTTCTGGTTTTCGATATACTGTTTTACTGCTTCCAGCGGGGCACCGCCAACGGTAGATACAAAATAGCTGTTTGTCCAGAGCGTCGGCATTTTCGTTTTGAGATGGGGAAATTCCTGTCTTAAAATTCTGGACGTATAGCCTTTGAACGATTTTACAGCTTTGTGGATTCCAAACTGAGGATCTACTTCCAGCAGCATATGAACATGATCCGGCATGATCTCCATTTCCAGAATGTCTACAGAAAGATTTGCAGCATACTCTGTGAGCAGCTCCTTCAGCCGGACATCTACACCGTTCGTTAATACTTTTCGTCTATATTTGGGGCACCATACTACATGGTATTTACAGGAATAGACGACATTATTGTTTGATTTATATGTTGTGTTCATGTTTGTATTATACAATGTTTTATCAATTAACACAATTGTTATTTTGTCCATCTTCAATTACTTGCGTAAATTCGATGGACGCGTCTTATATCCCCATAGCTGAAGCAAGGGGTTTTACGACGCATTGGATAACCCTTAAGTATAAACTTAACGATAATGTAGGAATTATAAAATCATATAAATCAGTCAACCAACCAAAAGCAAACGATAACGGAATTTCTAAAATAAAAGTAACTGTGATCTTTTTGGATAAAATACATTGAATAATAACAAATATTAAGTAACAGATAATAGAAGCTGTTCCTAAAGAAATGTTATAGATTTGTGATATTGAATACATCACAGAACTAAAAGCAGCAACTCCTAAATCAAAGCGAACATTTAATACAACAGCAAAAGCTATTAAATTCAAACCAAGAAAATACAAAAATATTTTTTCATTCTTATTACCTCATCATGTCTATGGTACTGTAAGCCACCAGAACCGGAGATTCTGCCTTGATGGCACACTTATAAAAAGCCCAAAGGTCTTGATTTCAAGGCTTTCAGGCTTAAGTTAACCCCAGCGGAGTCTGTTGTGTTTATCTTACTGGAATTTCACCTTCATCTATCAGTCTGTCTGGGGAAAATACAATACGGATTCTTCCGTCTGTCGCAACCTTGCAATCTCCGTCAAACGCATTCTTACCGCCATCCTCGATTTTCGCAGTTCCTGAAAGGATATTCTCACAGATGCGTATCGCTGTATTCATGATGCTATGATCCATGGAACCAACGAAAGGCATTCCCGCATATCCCACATGGCCATTAAAATTGCGGTCAAATTCACTTTCATAGGACTTGATTTTATCCAGAGCTCCCAATAGTGTATTAATACTGTCTCTGCAGAGCAGATTACCATTGCAGGCATCTCCAGAAAACAGGATTCGCTCTTTCCGATCAAGGAAACAACAGCCTCCCGATGTATGACCCGGTGTCTCAATTACCTCGATACTGCGTCCCCCCAGCTCAAACACCATTCCCTCCTTCAAAGGAAGACATTTTGGCATCTTTTGTATCCGCCGGATATCCGCAGGGCTACAGTCATACACATCGTAAGCTCCCATATTTCCCAAAAGTTCCACATAATCTGCGATGCTATCATAATTTATCGGTTTAAGACTATCCTCATCTTTTTCGTGAATATATACCTCTTCAAACTGAGCAGCTCCTCCGATATGATCCGGATGTCCATGTGTCAGCACTACATCATAGGGAAGCGGAGTCAGCCAGGAAATCAGCTTTTTCAGGTCTGTCATTCCGACACCCGTATCGATGAGTAATGCACGTTCCGTACCTTTTAACAAAAACATGGCTGTCATACCAGCCTCATTGATAACCCAGGTGTCTTTTGCAATCTCCGTCACCTGATATGTAGTCAGCTTTGCCATATGCATTCCATCCTTTCCGCATCAGTGCATAAATACATTTTCTGCATCCTCATCTAATGGTACAGTAAATGCCGGAGCATGTTTAACAAGAAGCTCCATCAGCCTGTGGTCATAATTATCTTTAACTTCGCAGATATTGTCAAAAATCATAATTGCCTCTTTACCTGGCTCACATACCGGCCACTGCGGAAGAGAAGGAACGGAAGGATTTCCGTATCTCGCAAAGTTTATCCAGGCACCACATATTCTCTCCTGCAGGCGGTCTGTTTCTCCCGGCACATTGCAGATAGGAATTCGGTCAATATTATGGAAAACAAACGGGATTTCAGAGCAATGCCATGCCAGTTTTCCTCCCTCATATGGGAATTCATAATTAAACATGTAGGAATATACGGGAGCTTCCTTATGTACTGACTTCTTCGCAATGAAATCTTTCGATGCATAACGGAAAATATAATCCAGCGACAGAACATCTACAAGGCGATTATTTGGATATGCTTTTTCGAATTCTGCTGCAATCTCTTCTGCATCCTCCTGAAAGCATTTTTCCAGAAGTTTCATCGTTTCCTCACGGGTCAGTTCATCCCTATTCTCCAGAACCGGCTTGAAATCAAATTCTCCAAAAACGCTACCCACTATCACCGGAATCTTTTTTGCTCCATCGGTAAATCCTACTCTGCGCGGATCACCGGCATACCATGAATTTGCTCTCGGCTCTCCTCCCACGTAGAGTCCTTTCTCCTGCAGCTTGGGTGACACCTTATTATATGCTTCCGCAAGGAAATAGTAAGGAATCGTTTCCAAATCCTCAACGGATTCCAACTTCAATTCCGTCAGAAGGGCCTCCACAATTGCGGTACCGTCATCCTCTGCCTCTTTTTTACCTTCTTCTATTACGCCGCTCTGGATAATCCCCTTATGGAATAAACCTTCTGCAGCCGGTGTATTCATCAGGGAATAAACTTTCATTCCACCACCGGACTGACCAAACAGGGTTACATTACCTGGATCTCCGCCAAAACCAGCAATATTGTCCTGAATCCAATGAAGGGCTGCGACCATATCTGCATTTCCCACATTAGCAGAATTGTAGTATTTTTCCCCATAAGCAGATAAATCAAGATATCCCAAAATATTCAGACGATGGTTCAATGACACGACAACCACATCTCCGTACTCACTCAGATGATCTCCTTCATACGCCACCTGTTCAATGGATGAGCCTGCAAAGAATCCACCTCCGTGCAACCATACCATAACCGGTTTTTTTGCTTCCGGATCCAGACTCTGTGTCCAAATATTCAGATACTGGCAATTCTCATCCATTGGCCAGTAACGATGTGGGATCATAACCTCCATCAACGGATGATCCTGCATCAGCATAGGGCACACATAACCATAGGCCAGAGCATTTTTAATACCTTTCCATGGTTTTACCTCTCTGGGCATTTGAAAGCGATCAGCATCAGCATACTTGATGCCATGGAAAGTGTATGTAGAATTCATCTTAAATCCCCGTATCTTACCCGCCTTAGTCTGAACTACCGGTTCTGCCTTACTACAGTAAAAACAATCTCCCATTTTGTATTCCACCTTTCTTTAGTAATTTTATGTATATCTTATTTCATTACCATTTTGTCATTTTTTTGTTACCGTTTTATTACATCTCTATCTCCACATACAGTTTGCATATTGGTCTCTTCCTGTATTGTAGCCCGATACTGAGAGGGAGTCATATGATAATGCTTTTTAAACGCACGAAAAAAGTTTTCCGTATTTTCATATCCAATCTCTTTTCCGACTTCAGTCATCCTCTCATTTTCTAAACTTTTTCACCTCATTATGCAATAATTGTTGATACCCATCTACTATAATCCCATACATTTCAGAATGATCCGAAGATTATGGACTGCACATCTTTGCACATCTCCGAGACACAGACGAGGTTTCTTATCTAAATGTCCTTTGTACCCGATTGCTCTGCCATCATCTAAAATAAAAGCAACTTCCTCATTGGCCGGGCATATCTTTGGCACAAAGCTTGCCGGATCATTGAAAAATGTTTTCATATCATTTGCCTGCATGTAGACTTTTTCCCCATCAACCAAAATCTCTCCATCCTTCATCTCGGCAGTATGTCCTTCACCCAGAGGTGCCATGACTGTATCCGGTCCTTCCGGATCAACCGTAAAGGAATTCCAGCGGGCTGCGAAAACCGGTGCAAATGGTACTTCCTGCACCATAATTACCTGCCCACGTTCATCAAACTCCGGCATAACTGTTCTCACAGCCTGAAGAATATTCATGGCCCTTCCTTTTCCTCCCGGCATAATCAAATCATTTCCGGCATGCATGGATTTCCAGGGTGTACTGCTGCCTCCGTTCCAATCAGTCATGATCAGACCTTCAAATCCCCATTCTCCGCGGGCAAGATCCGTACATAAGTCATAACTATCTGCTGTAGGAACACCGTTGATCAGATTGTAGGAACTCATGATAGACAACGGCTGAGATTCCTGAATAGCAATTTTATAGGGTTCCAGATAAATCTCCCTCAGTGCCCGCTGACCAATCACAGAATCCACAGCATTCCGATTCGTCTCCTGATTATTAGCTGCATAATGCTTAATGCATCCACCTCCTCCTGGCAGGCTCTGAAGACCGCGTACCATTGCTGACGCCATCTTTCCAGATATGAGAGGATCTTCAGAAAAATATTCAAAATTTCGTCCACACATAGGATCACGCTGAATATTCATTCCTGGTCCCAGAAGCAAATCAATCCGCATTGCCTGCATATCTGCTGCCATTCCGCATCCTACCTGTTCCAAAATTTCCGGATCAAAAGACTGAGCAAGAAGCGTACCCACCGGCCATGCCGTACAGTAATGGTATACCTGCCTCTTTTCCCCCGATTCCAGATCGGTTGCCTCAAACTGCTGTGTGATACGCACACCGCCCGGACCGTCTGCCAATACAATAGAAGAAACACCATAACTTTCCAGTGCGTGTGTTGTTTCCCCTGCCGCTCCAGGTACAGATTCCGAACTGGCTCCAATCACAGGATTGTTCTCATCCTGCACACCCCAGCCTGTACCACAGCAAAGATCCGCCAATTGTGCAGCATCAAGCTGTGCGGCAAATTCTTCCATTGACACTCTGCCCGAAGCCACATCATTCAGCTTCCATTCTTTCTTTTCCACATACCGTACTGTTTCGTAAGGCATAACCGGCTGATAGCTGGTATCTGTCGCATATGTAACCACCTTTTCATCGCTATAGGCTGAACGCGAATCCAGCGTTTCCGGTATCTGCACAGCCAGAAGAACCGGTACATCCTTCCATATAGTTTCATCCTTTCGGTCAGTTAACCCCTTCTTTTCCTCCAAAGTTTCCGTTAACGGAAGCTCCACCAATACCTGTTCTGTCAAAGCAGTTTGTTCCAGCCGAATCTTGCACACCGGTTTTGTATCTCTGGAAGAAGTACCGATACGCACTCCATAATCTCCTTTTGACAGAATATAACCTCCTGCATTTTCACTATAAGATGCAAGATTACGCAGCGGTATGCGGATTTTGATATCTTCCTTTTCGCCCGGTGCCAGTAACATCGTTTTTTGGAAACCTTTCAGCTCCTGTTCCGGCATATCCATCTCCGATACCGGTGCAGAAACATATATCTGCACAACTTCACGTCCAGCAAACGCTCCTGTATTTTCTACTGTTACGCCAAGAACCAGTGTATCCTCATCCAGCGATGCCTCCAGATTTCCCAGTGCAAATGTCGTATAGGAGAGTCCATAACCAAAAGGATAACCCGGCTCAACATTAAATGTATCAAAGTAACGATAACCTACATAAATTCCTTCCGTATATACTGCCTTATTAAAATCCTGAAGGAAATTGCCTGCCGTAGGATAATCTTCATATTTTTTTGCCCAGGTTGCGGTCAGCTTTCCTGACGGTGTTGCCTTACCTGTGAGAATATCGGTAACGGCGGCTCCTCCCTCCTGTCCTGCCTGCCCCATGAGAAGAATAGCATCCGCACAAGCCGCCTCCAGATCCTGCACCGATATGGAGCCCGGAACATTCAGCACCAGTATCAATGAAGAAAAAGCTGACCGCAGCTTTTTAAGATTATCCATCTCCACTGCAGAAAGCCTGTAATCTCCAATTTCATACCTTTTATCCCCAATGGATACTTCTTTTTTCTATGAAACGAATCATTTCCCTTCCACCGGAATTTCTTCGAAATAGACACAAATAAGCAGTTTCTTGTTTCTTTTTGTCATATTCTTCCAGTTTTTCTTGTTGTCAGCGGTTCCTCCGGAAACGCAAAAACAACTCATGACCTGGTCCTTCATCTCTCTTTTGGCCAGATCATAGCATCTGGCCCACGCCATCTGCTGTTACCCGGTTCACAATCTCAAAACCTTCTGTTTCCATAGCATTCAGAATATTAATATGATAACGCAGAGACTGATCCACATCCTGATCACCACCGCCGGAAAGACCGCCGTTAAAAGGATCTCCCGATCCCGTTCCGCCGCGGATTGTTCTGGCAGCTCCGTTTCCAAACAAGGCAATCTTTCCCCTGCCCTTTAACGGAAGAACCCCATTTATGTTTTTTAAAAGTACCATTCCCTGCGTCGCCGCTTCTCTCGATATTGCAGCACCGCTGATCTCACGTTTGGACATCGGCGGATATATCGTATTACTTTTCATATTTTTTCCCTGCCTTTCATTTAAAACTCACTAAAAAACTATTGTATCCGAAGATATGTAATCTTTGCATCCCCCCGCATACGTACACTCAATGTAAATGTCTTATCAGGTATCCTTTGAAGAGAAATCACGTTGCCCTGTTTTTTTTCCCGGTATCTGAATTTCTGTTTTTATAAGGATATTGACACTCGATGTTCCCGCACCGATGATATAGCATCCTTCTTCAACCATCAGAGACTGGCTGATGACATCATAAAAACGAAGTTCCTCAACCGGAATACTAAACTGCATGCGGCGGGTTTCTCCAGGCTGCACTGCTTCCAGCGTCATCTCTGCCAGCAGTCAGTCGAGACGTTCTTCCATAGACAGTGATGAATCCCAAAAAGGAGTCGTTTTATCACTCTTCATACTCTTCTATTCCCCTCTTATCCATTTATGAAAAGAACCTGACTCCTTACAAATCAGGTCCCTTTATCAGTTTCCATATTTTTGTTTATGAAATTTTTTCTGCCAGGAAATCTGTCATCATCTGTTCTGTTTCTTCCAATCCATTAGCCTCATAATCCGCAATCAGCTTATCCCAGTTTGCATCAAAATTATCTACACTTTCTGTTACGCACTTAACCAGTCCCGGCCATGCAATCTCATTCAGAATTTCCACATTGCTCGTAATCTCCTGCGGTGTCGCATATGCCCAAAGTGGGGAATACGGCGGTGTTTCGAATTCATCTGGCTGCGGGAAGATATCGGTCAGCATCTCTACATTCCATGCTTCACAAGCTGCCTTCTGCTCCTCGTTATACTCTGCAATTACAGATTCTCTCGTAACAGGTGTGTAAGGATTACCATTTTCATCCACTGCACCGTCTCCATAAATCGGAAATCCCGTATAATTGCCAATACCAGTATTTTTTCCGTAATCCGGATCAGAACTTGCTTTTGCAATCTCTTCTTCCGTACGATATCTCATTCCATTCTCATCTACAAAATAGTTTTCTCCTTCAACACCCCATTTGTAAAGTACTGCACCCTCATCGGAGCAGAGATAATCAAGGAATTTAATTGCACGAACCGGATCCTCACAGTCCTTTGTGATTGCCAGTCCGTATCCAACCTGAAGACCCTGATACATCAGTGTGGGGGGCTTCAGTAATCGCCTGAGCAACAGGATTTTCCCAGTTACCATTTTTTCCGTCTGCATTGTAGTACTTGAAAGTTATAGGTGACAAATCATCCTTACTGTCCCCAGTACTGCTCTCGCTGTTTTCATTCTTGCCGCTTTCGCTCTTACTGCTTTCCGTATCCTTGGAGCCACATCCTGCCACTGTTCCAACGCAGAGTGCTGCTACCATAAGCAGAGCTAAAATTTTCTTCCTTTTCATGTTATTCCTCCCTATATTCTTAGAAAGTCCTACTATAAGGCCAAACATTTGAGATTTTACAATACCTCTATTATTTGTCTCTCATTGCAATAACTCTCCAAGATTATTTTAGATTTTCACGCGCGTTTTTGCTTATCTGAAAGATATCATGGATAGTATATTGGAAGATATAGGAAAATTAACCTTTAAATTTAGAAATATTGACTAATCATTTTTGTGAAAAAAGGTACACCCGTGCGAACCTTAAAAATTTCATATAAAACAACAAATTTATGTCAGGAAATGGTATAATGATCTCAGATTATTTGTGAGGTGATCCTATGTCTTTTGCTAAGAATGTTTTATCTTTTCAGACCTTCTCTCGGGATATCTCTCTTCGAGCAGCTTTTGAAGTTCTTTTGTCATGGCATCATACTCTTTGCGGTTGATCGCAATTTTATTCTGGATTTTTTCGATTCGCTTATCCAGTGATTCGATTCGTTTTTTCTCTGCGTTGGTTAAATTCTTTTCCTTGATCATCATGATTTCTCCTCTGCGGATGACGTGATAAATGCCAGGATCTCATCATACGAGCGATGGCTGGATTCTAATGCTTTTAGAAGTTCATCTCTCTGATATGCTTTTCGGATATCGTATAACTTTTCAGTTCATCCACCGCTTTTTCATGGGCTTCTCTTGTTCTTGCTACTTTTGCTTCAGCCTGTTCGATCTTAAATTCCAATGTCTGCTCACTGTTTCTACGTATTCTTGCCATTTTTTCTTCTCCTTTAGTCCTTGTCCGTCCTATCTTGCAGTGTCTTTCCGATTTCTTTTGCCTGATTCCGTACACTTCCTTCACTTAACCCGAATGCGTCCAGGATGGTCTTCTGTGTTGCTGTGACGGCATGATCCAGCCTATAAAAGCCGTCCAAATGCCTTATCATTACAATCTTTTCCAGTTCTTTCAGTGCTGCCGGTACCGTCATATAATTCGGTTTTTTCAGCATCTTTTCACATTTATCTTTTAACGCAGTATAGATCCTGCTTCGCAGAATCAGAGCAATAAACTGAATGAATATCTTGGAAGAAAGTGCTTCCTCTGAACAGACCCGCATGCTTTTATTTCCAAGATAAGACTTGTCACTTCGAAATAGTTTTTCTGATGCATAAGCAGCAAGCTTTCGGATCACGCCATTATCCCTTACAGAATAATGGATTGCATCGATGTGGAGAATAGGATAGACCTCGTCCAGTGGCCGGTTCTTCCAGTCTTCAATCCGTGGCAGAATCTTATCCGTCACATCAGAAATTTGAACGCAAAGCAAAAAAATTCCCCCGCACCAGCTACTTCCGGTACAGGGGATTTGTCATACTTTATTTTGTTTTCTTCTTTAAAAATCCAATCGATGTCTTACAGATCAGTTTATCGAAAATCATAAACATTGCCGGCAGAATCAGGATAACAACGACCATACTGATGATCGCGCCCCGCGCAAGCAGGGTACAGATGGAACCGATCATCTCAACCTGAGAGTAGCAGGCTACACCGAAGGTTGCGGCAAAGAAACTCAGGCCACTGCTGATGATGGACGGCATACTGGTCTTATGCGCAATACTGATAGCTTCTTTTTTGTCTTTTCCATTCTGGCGCTCTTTCTGATAACGGGTTGTCATCAGGATAGCGTAGTCCACGGTTGCACCGAGCTGAATCGCTCCGATTACGATGCTGGCCACGAATGGAAGGCTGGTTCCCTGATAATACGGGATTGCCATATTCAGCATAATTGCAAACTCGATGACTGCTACCAGAATAATCGGCAGAGAAATCGATTTGAAGATCAGCAGAATGATGATAAAGATTGCACCAATGGAAAGCACGTTTACGTTGACAAGGTCAGCATCGGTAACATCCTGCAGGTCTTTCATCAACGGTGCTTCACCGATGACCATTCCATTTTTATCGTAGGATTTTACGATTTTGTCAATCGCTTTGACCTGTTCGTTTACTTCATCTGTTGCGGACTCATATTCAGAGCTCACAAATGCAAGCTCATACTCATCGCTCTGCAGCATGCTTCGGAGATTTTCCGGGATCATGGATTCCGGAATGGTCGGGCCGAGCAGGGAGCCCATGCTGATGGTTGATTTGACACCTTTTACCTTGCCGATCTCATCCATCATTTTCTTTTTCTGTTTGGAGTCCATATCGCGGTCCATCATGACGATGTGCATGTTGCTGACGTTGAACTGCGCTTTTACTTCATCGTTTGCCACGTTACAGTCCAGGGTAGATGGAAGGGAACGTGCGATGTTGTAATAAATCTGGGTATGATTGTTTCCGTAGATCGACGGGAACAGCAGAACCAGGAAGATCACAACCCATACTTTATAATGTTTGGTGATAAAGGCGGACGGTTTATCTAGGCTTTTTACCAGCGGTTTGTGTCTCGTTTTCTCAATTGCCTTGTCAAATACCAGAACCATGGCCGGCAGGACGGTGACACAGCAGACAACGCCGATCAGAACGCCTTTTGCCATAACGATACCAAGGTCGCGGCCAAGGGCAAAGGTCATAACACACAGTGCCAGGAAACCGGCTACGGTGGTAACGGAGCTTCCGGCTACGGATTTGAACGTGTTGGCGATTGCATGGCCCATCGCACGCTCTTTGTCATCCGGGAAACGCTTTTTATTCTCCTCGAAGCTGTTCAGCAGGAAGATGGAGTAGTCCATCGTAACACCAAGCTGCAGCACGGCGGTCAGCGCTTTTGTGATGTAGGAAGTCTCACCAAGGAACACGTTGCTTCCCAGGTTGTAAAGGATTGCAAGTCCGATACTTAACAGGAACAGGATCGGAACAACGAAGGAAGTCGATGTCAGCTCGATGACAACGAGGCTCAAAACTGCGGCGATGACAACGTAAACCGGCAGCTCTTTTAATGCTACGTTTTTGATATCGGTAACAACACCGGTCATACCGCCGATGAAGCACTGCTCGTTCGCAATTTTACGAAGATCCTCGATTGCCTCCATGGAGTCATCGGAAGAAGTCGTATTGTCGAACAGAACGAGCATCATGGTTGCATCCCCATTGTAGAATGCTTTCCGGAGTTTTTCCGGGATCATCTCAACCGGCACGCTGATGTCTGCCACATCGTCATACCATAAAACTTCTTTTACGTGGTTTACCTGCTCGAATTTTTCTTCGAGTTTCTGTACGTCCTTCATTTCCATGTTTTCCACGACAACCATGGAGAACGCACCCATGCCGTATTCATCTACCAGAATGTCCTGTCCTTTTACAGTTTCCAGATGCTCCGGCAGATAGCTGAGCAGATCATAGTTTACTTTCGTTGCTGCCATTCCGATGACTGACGGAATAATCAGCAGAAATCCAATGATCAGCATCAGAATCCTGTGCTTGGCAATCCATTTGCCAACTTTAACCATTTTCATTCATCTCCTCTGATTCATTTTTAACTTGTTTTTCTAGTACCACATCTTACAACTTAAATGACTATTAGTCAATATTTGAAATGGTGAAAAATGAATTTTGGTCATTTTTTGTTTACTTTTACAAAAAATAACGGAAATCGGAAATGGGAATCGTTGATTTTTCTGCGCATCAAAAAAGAGTGCCTGGCTCCTTCGTCCTGACACTCTTTTTTATGCATTTTTTTATTTCACTTCAACCAGCTCAATCTCAAAATTCAGCTCTTTTCCAGCCATCTCATGGTTGGCATCAAACGTGATATTGGTCTCGTCTTTTGCGGTAACTTTTACCGGGAACGGCTGGCCGTACTGGTTCTGCAGATAAACCTGCTGTCCGACCTCTACTTCCTCTGCTCCCGGAAGCTGTGCGATCGCAACGGTAAAAATTGCGTTCGGATCCGGCATTCCGTAAGCCTCCTCCGGCATCAGATGGATGTTGACTTTTTCGCCGACTTCCATCTCTGCAACGGCTGCATCGAAGCCGCGGATCATCTGGCCCACACCGCAGATGAACTCGAGCGGTTCGCCGCGGTCGTAGGAAGAATCAAACTGGGTTCCATCGTTGAAGGTTCCTCTGTAGTGGGTACGGCAGGTTTTTCCGACATTCTTACCTTCCATAACCGGAGTCGGTGCACCGCATCCGCCGCCGCAGGTTCCGCAGGAACCGCCGCAGGAGCTCTCCTCTTCCTCATGGCTTCCGCAGTGGCCGCCGCAGGAATGGCCTTCCTCGTGATCGTGGTGATCGCAGGTTGCACCCGCAGATGTGAGCGTTCCGTTTAAGTAAGCTTCCACCGCTGCATCCACATCTCCCTCTGCTCCGGAGCAGAGCTCTACGCCTGCCTCAGCAAGAGCAGCCTGTGCACCGCCGCCGATGCCGCCGCAGATCAGAACATCCACGCCCTGCTCGGAAAGAAGGCCTGCCAGTGCGCCGTGGCCGGTTCCGTTGGATCCGATCACTTCGCTGGAAACCACCTGATTGTCTTCTACTTCGTAAACCTTGAAATTCTCTGTTTTTCCAAAATGCTGGAAAATATTCCCGTTATCGTATGTAACTGCAATTTTCATCTAACTAAATCCTCCGTAGTTTTTTCTTACGCCTCTTTTTCCTGCATAAAGGCTTCAATCTGGTCTGGATCACGCATCAGATTCTCGGAAAGAACCTCGCATCCGTCCTCTGTAATCAGGATATCATCCTCGATCCGGATTCCGATCTCCCACTCGTCAATATAAAGACCCGGCTCATCGGTGATGATGGCGCCTGGACGCAGCTTGTCGTTCCATGCCGCGGTCACATCGTGTACATCGATGCCGAGGTGATGGGAAACGCCGTGCATGTAATAGGTTCCGACATCCTCTTTCTTCTCGATCAGGCCAAGTTTCACACAGCCCTCGCCGAGAACATCCTTTGCAATATCGTCGAGCTCTTTTAATGTCATACCCGGTTTTGCTGCTTTTGCAACGGCGCGGTTTGCTGCCAGAACAACGTCGTAAACCTGTCTCTGACGGTCCGTATATTTTCCGTTGACTGGATACGTTCTGGTGATATCTGCGCAGTAGCCCTGGAATTTTGCTCCGAGGTCCATCAGAAGCAGGGTCTCATCCTCGCACACGTCACGGTTGGTGTCGTAGTGCAGCATCGTTCCGTTTGCACCGCTTCCTGCGATCGTCGGGAATGCGGTTCCGTCTGCTCCCTCGTGGAAAATCTTGTACTCGAAATCAGCCTGTGCCTGATACTCGGTGCAGCCCGGTTTCAGATTCTTCATCACGAATTTCAGCGCGTCGTCGGTGATCTTGATTGCCTGGCGGACGAGAGCGATCTCATCCTCATCTTTCTGCATCCGCAGTGCTGCGATGACAGGAGCAATGTTTTTAATCGGTCTGCCTGGAAATTTCTTTGCGAACTCCTCTGCCTTTACCATGTTGTAATCCGGCAGATCCTCGACCTGATAGCGGTAGCAGTCGAAATACAGGGTTCCGATGTCCTCGCGTGCCATCAGACGGTTTACCATGCCCTCAAAGGAATCCAGAAAACGAACGTCATCGATTCCGGTGATCTCCTGTGCCTCGGATACGGTTACTTTTCTTCCAAACCATCTCTCCTGGTTCAGATCCGCCTCCTCGATAAACAGAATGGATTTCTCCTCTTTTGCGGTCTTTTTCATCATCAGGATCATGTGATCTCTGCGAAGGCCGGTCAGATAGAAAAAGTTGCGGTTTGCTTCAAACGGCAGATATTCGTCTGCGCTGACATGCAGCTCGATTCCGGAAAACAAAAGCAGTGCGGAATCCTGGTCCATTTTATCAAAAACCTGTTTTCTTCTTTCTGTAAAGTTCATCTGTCTTTCCTCACTTTCTTTTAGAGCCTGCCAAGATCTGTTTTCGGCTCCTCTACTAAGATAACACGTTCGTGCTTTTTTTCCTACCTTTTTCCTGCTTTTCTGTGAAAATTCTTATTTTATTCCGCACTTTCCAGTCCTTTGACAACTTCCAACGCTTTTTCGAGCTGCACATCGCTCGTCGCGTCATCCGGCAGCTCCACCTCGACATCCGGCGTAATGCCGACCTTGTGGATGTCGTTTCCGAGCGGCGTGTAATAATGGGCAATCGTCAGTTTCACCACGCTGCCGTCCGAGAGCTGGAATGTATTCTGGACAATGCCTTTTCCGAATGTCGTCGTTCCGACAATCGTTCCGATGCCGTAATCTTTGACTGCTCCCGTGAAGATTTCTGCCGCACTTGCCGTATTTTCATTGACCAGCACGACGAGTGGAATCGAGATCGGGGTATCGCCGTCGCAGGTATACTCTTCCCGTTTTCCATTTTTATCCTCGGTATACACGATGAGTCCCTCCGGCAGGATCTGGCGCAGGGTGTCACAGACTGCCGTCACGAGGCCGCCCGGATTGCCGCGCAGATCGATGATCAGGCGTTCCATGCCCTGATCCTGCAGTGACTGGTATACTTTCTGGAACTGCTCGGGGGTAAGCCCTGTAAACTCGCTGATGGCCAGATAGCCGATCTTGTCGTCCAGCATTTTACCGTCTGCCACAATCGCCGCAAGCTTCTCTTTTGTGACTTCCGTTTCAATCAGATCCGCCTCGCCTTCCCGCTCGATGGAAAGCGTCACGGTGTCGTTCTCGCTGTTTTTCAGAAGACCGACCGCATCGTTGAGGCTTAAGCCTTCGAGTGTCTGCCCGTCAATCTTCACAATGCGGTCATCCGCCTGAATACCGGCCTTCGCCGCCGGGGTATCGTCCTGTACGCCGGTGACCTGCAGCTTATCGCCGTCCAGCGTCACCGTAACACCGATGCCCTGATAGTAACCCTCCTGCGCTGTCTTGATCGCTTCGTATTCCTCTTTCGTGTAATACGTAGAATACTTGTCGCCGAGGCCGCTGATCAGCCCTTTATACATCGCATCCGACAGCTCTGTGTCATCCACATCGCCCGCGTAAAGCTGGCTGATCATCGCTTTGATCGCCGCCGTCTTCCGCCACGCCCAGAAGCCGCCGGGGTGGTCCGCACTGCTTCCCGGCCAAAGAAACGTTGTTCCGACAAGCACGATCATTACAATCGCCAGCATGGAAATCATGCCCGCAAAGTAGCTCTTCCGCATCTCATTTTTTCGGTTTTTCTTTCTGTTTCTGCGCTTTTTCGGTTTTTCCTGCTCTGCCGCTTTTACGCCCTCTTTTTCTTCCTTCATCAGTTCTTCCAAAATATGCCTCCCAATCGAAAGATCCCGGAATCTTTTGACGGATTCCGGGACTTATTTTTACTTTATTATATTGTCTAATCCTATCAGACTTTCAAGTGTTTTCGAATCGTAAAGATACTGCCGACAAGTCCGATTCCCATACCGAGAATGAGTCCGACCGGAAGCAGAATCCGGAATACGGCCGATACCGGCATGAATGCCATAAAGTTCGACAGTACGCTGAACTCCGTCATAACGTAGCTGATGACTCTGTTGTATACAACATACAGCAGCCCCAGCGGAATCGCTGCTCCGACAAGACCGATCAGGATACCCTCGATCAGGAACGGAGCCCTTACAAACAGGTTCGTCGCACCGATCAGCTTCATGATACCGATCTCCTCTTTCCGGACCGAAATACCGATCGTGACGGTATTGCTGATCAGGAAAACAGATACGGCAAGAAGAATCAGGATGATCGCGATGGAAACGTAGCCAATGACACGGTTCATCGTCGTCAACGTTGTTGTTGCACCCTCGGCCTGTTTAACCTCACGGACACCGTCCAGCGAGCGGATATACTCAGCCAGTGCATCCTGCGTCTCTACCTGGTATACGTAAACCTCGTAGTGAGCAGAAGTTGCGAGCGGGTTGTCGTTTGGCTTAAAGCCGTCCTTGTATTCCTCTTTTCCTTCGAAATACTGTTTTGCAAAGTTTTCCCACGTCTCATCCGCGGAAACATACTTACATTCCTTGACCACATCGGTCTTGGCCTTGATCTCCGTTCCGATCTCATCGATTGTCGCCTGATCCACATCTTCGTTGAAGAAGACGGTCATGGATACGTCTGTCTCGGCATTTTTTACGATGTAGTTAAAGTTGATGACAACCGCAAAGAAGATACCGAACAGAAAGATACAGGCTCCCATGGTTGCGATGGATGCCAGCGAGAACATCTTGTTTCTCCAGATGTTTTTGACACCCTGTTTGATGCTGTAGCCCAGTGTACTAAACCTCATGGTACTCGCCCTCCTTCTCATCGCTGACTACCACGCCTTTTCGCATGGTAATAACGCGTTTTTTCATGGAGTTGACGATCTCACGGTTGTGGGTTACCACAAGAACGGTCGTTCCTCTGTTGTTGATTTCCTCCAGGAGCTTCATAATCTCCATGGAGTTTCCCGGGTCCAGGTTTCCGGTCGGCTCGTCCGCCAGAAGAATGTCAGGCCGGTTGACAATGGCTCTTGCCACGGCAACTCGCTGCTGCTCTCCTCCGGAAAGCTCCTTCGGGAAGGATTTGTACTTCTCTGCCAGTCCGACCAGCGTCAGGACTTCCGGCACGCGCTTTTTGATGACGCGGTTCGGTTTCTCGATGACACGCTGTGCGAATGCTACGTTTTCATAGACATTCCGGTCTTTTAAAAGGCGGAAATCCTGGAATACGACGCCGACACCGCGGCGGTATTTCGGCACTCTCCAGCGTTTCATTTTATTTAAGATCTGTCCGTTTACCTTAATAGTACCGGATGTGGGCTCGAGTTCTTTCAAAAGGAGCTTGATCAGCGTCGATTTTCCAGAACCGCTGTTTCCCACGATAAAGACGAATTCCCCCTTCTCGATGTGTAAGGATACGTTGTTGACGGCCGGCTGGCCTTTCGCGTAACTCTTACTTACACTATCCAATGTTATCATGCAATTCCTCCTTCAAGGGTTCTCGCTTAATAATCGAGCGTTTCCATGTATTTCATGTACTGCACAACCATAAGCGCAATCTTGAATGTGATCGCATCTTCAAAAACTCTAAGATCGAGTCCCGTGCTCTTCTGCAGCTTATCCAGCCGATAGACAAGGGTATTTCGGTGTATATAAAGCTGTCTCGAGGTTTCCGAGACATTCAGAGAATTTTCAAAGAATTTATTGATCGTTGTCAGTGTCTCTTCATCAAAGTCATCCGGCGATTTGTTGCCAAAAATCTCTTTGATGAACATTTTGCACAGTGGGATCGGAAGCTGGTAAATCAGACGGCCGATACCCAGTGAGCTGTATGCATAGATATCATTCTCAGCGGAGAAGATTTTTCCGACGTCCATCGCCATTCTGGCTTCTTTGTAGGAACGCGATACTTCTTTGATCTCCTTGACAATGGTACCGTAAGCAACGTGGGTTTTCCCCTCCTCATCTCTTCCTGCTGCTTCCAGAATGGTGGCTGCCACTTTGTTCATCTGGGCATAATCCTCACCTGGAGCAAGTTCCTTGACGATGATAATGTTTTTCTCATCGACGGCAGTTATAAAGTCACCGGATTTGGTACCGAGCAGACTCTTGACGCTTTCCAGCGCCCCGCTGTTTTTATCCGGATTTGTCTCAAGAATAAATACAAGGCGGCGTGCTTCCACTTCAATATGTAACTTCTTCGCCCTGTTGTAGATGTCGACCAGCAGCAGGTTGTCGAGCAGCAGATTCTTGATAAAGTTGTCTTTATCGAAGCGCTCCTTGTAGGCGGTAAGGAGGCCCTGAATCTGGAAGGTAACCATTTTCCCGATCAGGTGAATGTCATCGTTTCCGCCTTTTACAACCAGAACGTACTCCAGCTGGTGTTCATCGTATACTTTAAAAAACTGATAATTTTTCATGGTCTGGGAATCTGCCTGAGACTGCGCAAACGTTATAATATCATTTTGGCTGATCTCAACCTCCGGAAACGTCGTTACCAGAACTTTTCCTTCTACATCAGTCACGCAGAGTTCGACACGCGAAATATTTTTGATTCCCTCAATGGTACTCTGTAAAATCTGATTTGAAATCATATTTTCTTCCCTCTTTCATCCTATAGTTTGTCTCCGGCTGCACCCGCTTTCATTGCCAGGCATATCCACACCCCTATGATTCTGCGCCTGATGCAAAGTACCTCACAGATATATTTATTTTAATACAAAATAGACAAAAAAGGAAGAGAAAACACAACATTTATACCACAAAATACGTAAAAAGGTCAGGAGAAATCCGTCTGGAAGCCCTCTCCTAAGACCTCTCTTGCATCCGACACAACGACAAACGCGTTCGGATCGATCGTTCCTACGATCTGTTTGAGCTGCGGAATCTGTTTTTTGCCCACAACACAGAATACCATCATACGCTCTTCGCCCGTGTACATTCCCTTGATGTGGATGCCGGACGCGCCGCGGTCGAGTTCTTTCATGAGCTCATCGGCTACCTGCTCCGGATGCGCGGTAATGATAAACGCGGATTTCGCATAATTCATACCTTCCATCAGAGCATCCGTCACTTTCGTCGTCACGTAGATTGCCACGATCGCATAGAGCGAAGCGTGGATACCGAAGACAAAAATACCGGCGATGACGATGATTCCATCAAGCACCTGCATAACCTGTGCAACGGAATAGTGGCGCAGCTTTCTCTGGATCAGAGCCGCCATCATATCCGTTCCGCCCGTCGTACCGTTTCCGATGAAGACGAGGCCGATGCCTGCTCCCATCAGAACGCCGCCGAACAGTGCGGAAAGCATCCTGTCATCCGGCACCAGCTGCAGCACCGGGAGAACGGCAATCCAGAACGTATTCATCAGGGTTCCGAAGATGGTTTTCACCAGAAAATCGCGGCTCATGCGGATTCCGAACAGAAAGAGCGGAATGTTCAGCACAAGGTTCGTCACCCAGAGCGGAACTCCTTTTCCGAACAGCATCTGGCTCAGTTGTTTGATGACGATTGCAAGACCGGAAAATCCTCCGGTAACAAGCCCCGCCGGGTCGTAAATCGAGCTGGTCGCAACCGCCATGACCGCGGTTCCCAGCGTAATCAGCAGATAATCTCTCCACTGCTGTTTGTTCCGTATCCAGTTCATGAACTTTAACCGTCCTTTTCGCTGTTATATTTTGTTACCATCCGCTTGAACGTATTCTTCTTTAGCAGAGTTCCCCACCAGCTCGTTTTTATACCGGCCTCGTTCTGCAGCGTCGAATGCTCGCCAAGGCTCAGCCAGATTTTTGCGCTGATTTTGCTGCTGTTTTCCAGAACGAAACGATCCTGCCGCGTTCCTGCAAGGCCGCTCACAATCACGTCCGTCGTCTGGCTGTTGATCTCGTTGACCAGGCTGTCAAACGCGGATTCCTCCAGCGTCTCGACAACAGCACCGCCTCCGATCTCAATGCCGGGATACGTTTCTGTCAGATATTTCTGCAGTGTCTGCAGTTCTTCCTCAGTGTCGCCCAGTACGAAAATCCGGCTTTTCTTCTGAATCAGTCCCCAGAAAAAGCGTGCGATGAACTCGTTCGTCTCCACTTCCTCATAGGACGGCGTCTCCGGGTCAATTCCTGCTGCCTCCAGCACCTCGGTTTCCCCGATGACCGTCAGATCCAGATCTTCGATATACTGTTTCCACGTCGGTTCCTTGCTCGCCTGCATCAGCATCTGCATCGTAACAATCCCGATGGTGTTCAGCTTATCGTTCGAGAGGTATTCCTCTGCAATCTCCATTGCCGCATCGACGCGGTAATGTTTCAGCTTCACACCTAAAATTTCCAGTTCTGCATTCATAGTTCTGTATGCTTCTGTTTTTCTCCGAAATTCCAGAAGCGTTTCCTCCATGTTTTCCTGCCGCTTGTTCCGGCAGCGCTGTCCGCCCTTTTCTTCTGGCAACAGCTAATCCCCATTATACTAAAAAAAGAGGCTGTTGTCAAAAACAGCCTCTTTTTCTGCCCTGTTTTCACAGAATTTTTACAATTTATCGGACCGTCTGCGGATTAAACCTCAAACATCAGATCGCCGTAAGACGGCATCGGCCACATCTCTTTGTCTACGATCATCTCCAGTTTGTCAACCGGTGCACGGAGTGCCTCCATAGCCGGAGTAACTTTCTCGTAGTAGTATTTTGCTTTTGCTTCGCCGTCTTCCATCTCGCATCCTGCATTCTCGATTGCGATCAGCTCGTCGAGTGCTTTCTGAGTTTCCTCAAGCAGTGCACTTGTCTCGTTCAGCAGATTCTTCTGTACACCAACTGCCGTAACACCTGCTGCGGTGATGGTGTTGATGGATCCAGCCAGGGAAGTCGCATATTTGATGACTGCCGGGATGATCTGTTTGCTTGCCATGTCGATCATGGTCTTTGCTTCGATGTTGATGGTCTTTGCATAGTTCTCGAATTTAACTTCTGCACGGGATACCAGCTCTGCCTCGGTGAATACTTTGAAATCGCCGAACAGTTTGATTGCGGTATCAGTGGTCAGTGCCGGGATTGCGTACACCATGGATTTGATGTTCGGAAGTCCTCTTCTCTCTGCCTCAGCTAACCACTCATCTGCATATCCGTCGCCATTGAAGATGATTCTCTGATGCTCACTTAAGTTCTTCTTGATCAGATCATGGACAGCGTCCTCGAAGTTTTCAGCGCCTTCCAGTACATCGCATGCATCGCGGAATGCTTCTGCAACGATGGTGTTCAGTACGATGTTCGGAGCTGCAACGGAGTCACGGGAACCAACCATACGGAACTCGAATTTGTTTCCGGTGAAGGCGAACGGTGAGGTTCTGTTACGGTCGGTAGCGTCTTTCTTGAGATCCGGAAGTGTCTTAACACCAGTCTCCAGAACGCCCTCTTTTTTACTCTTGGTTGCATTTCCGGTGCTGATCAGCTGCTCAACAACGTCCTCCAGCTGCTCGCCAAGGAATACGGAAATGATGGCCGGCGGTGCCTCGTTGGCTCCCAGTCTGTGATCGTTTCCTGGATCGGCTGCGGACTCACGGAGCAGATCTGCGTGAACATCAACAGCTTTCAGGACGCAGCTTAACACAAGCAGGAACTGAATGTTCTCGTGCGGTGTTTTGCCCGGCTCAAGAAGGTTGATGCCGTCATCTGTGGTGATGGACCAGTTGTTATGTTTTCCGGAACCGTTGACACCTGCGAACGGTTTCTCATGCAGCAGGCATTTCAGTCCGTGCTGGCATGCAATTCTCTTTAAGGTCTGCATTACGAGCTGGTTGTTGTCAACTGCTACATTTGCCTCGGAATAGATGGAAGCCAGCTCATGCTGTGCCGGTGCAACCTCATTGTGCTGAGTCTTTGCGGTAACGCCCATCTTCCACAGCTCAATGTTGACCTCCTTCATAAAGGAAGCAATTCTCTGACGGATGGTTCCGAAATAGTGATCGTCCATCTCCTGTCCTTTTGGAGGCATTGCGCCGAACAGGGTACGGCCGGTGTAGATCAGGTCTTTTCTCTGCAGGAATTTCTCTGCATCTACCAGGAAGTATTCCTGCTCCGGTCCTACAGAAGGAGTTACTTTCTTGGAAGTGGTGTTTCCGAACAGTTTTAACAGACGCAGGGACTGTACATTCAGAGCTTCCATGGAACGAAGAAGCGGTGTTTTCTGGTCAAGCGCCTCTCCTGTGTAGGAGCAGAATGCAGTCGGAATGCAGAGGGTTGCGCCTGCTGCGTCCTGACGAACGAAAGCCGGTGAGGTGCAGTCCCATGCTGTATATCCTCTTGCCTCAAAGGTAGCACGCAGTCCACCGGACGGGAAAGAAGATGCATCCGGCTCGCCTTTGATCAGCTCTTTACCGGAGAAGCTCATCAGTACTTTGCCGTTCGGCATCGGTGCTGTGATAAAAGAATCGTGCTTTTCTGCAGTTGCACCGGTCAGCGGCTGGAACCAGTGTGTATAGTGTGTTGCTCCTTTTTCAATTGCCCATTCTTTCATCTCATGTGCAATCGTATCTGCAGTAGCAAGATCCAGCTCACCGCCTTCTTCGATGATCTTTTTCAGCTTCTTGTAAACATTTTTTTGGAAAGTCGTTCCTGCATTACAGTGTCATTGAATACATTTTTCGCCAAAGATTTTTGGCCGG